>Ga0189289_10020_pt1 | contig 275920 bp, 248 predicted proteins | sample UW106minimetaG_FD_130313 | JGI IMG/M metagenome (GOLD analysis project Ga0189289, IMG submission 130313) | Marine microbial communities from the Costa Rica Dome - UW106 mini metaG | ecosystem: Environmental > Aquatic > Marine > Oceanic > Photic zone | place: Costa Rica: the Eastern Pacific... | reverse complement strand
GCCTTGAAGTCGCCAAACTGCTTCGTAATCGCAGCCGTCAGCGTCGTCTTGCCGTGGTCAACATGCCCAATCGTGCCGATGTTGACGTGCGGTTTGGTACGTTCAAACTTTTCCTTAGCCATGGTGGCCTCCTTGATCTTGTCCGGCGGGGTGACGCTTGGCCCCACCCCGTCTATCTGTGTTTGCTATCAGGCGTATTTGGCCTGGATTTCATCCGAGATGTTCTGCGGCACGGGCTCGTAATGGTCGAACTGCATCGTGAACTGCGCGCGGCCCGAAGACATGGAGCGCAGGGTGTTGATGTAGCCGAACATGTTGGCCAGCGGCACGAAGGCGTCGATCGCGATGGCGTTGCCGCGCGTATCCTGACCCTGCACCTGACCCCGACGGGACGTCAGGTCGCCGATGATGCCACCGGTGTACTCTTCCGGTGTTACAACCTCGACCTTCATGATCGGTTCAAGCAGCTTCGCGCCAGCTTTGCGCATGCCTTCACGCATGCCCATGCGGGCAGCGATTTCAAACGCCAGAACGCTGGAGTCCACGTCGTGGAACTTACCGTCGATCAGGGCGACCTTGAAGTCGATGACCGGGAAGCCGGCCAGCGGGCCGCTATCCATGACAGAGTTGATGCCCTTTTCCACACCGGGGATATATTCCTTCGGCACGGCGCCACCCACGATGCGGCTTTCGAAGGAGTAGCCTTCGCCCGGCTCGGTGGGGGAGATGATGAGCTTGACCTCTGCGAACTGACCGGAACCACCGGACTGCTTCTTGTGCGTGTAGCTGTGCTCCACCTCGTGCGAGATGGTTTCACGGTAGGCCACCTGGGGCGCACCGATGTTGGCTTCAACTTTGAATTCACGCTTCAGACGGTCAACGAGGATGTCGAGGTGAAGTTCGCCCATGCCCTTCATGATGGTCTGACCGGACTCGATGTCGGTTTCGACGCGGAAGGACGGATCTTCGGCGGCCAGACGGGCCAGACCCTGGGACATCTTCTCCTGGTCGCCCTTTGTCTTGGGCTCGACGGCGATCTCGATCACAGGATCGGGGAACGTCATCGTTTCCAGAACAACCGGGTCGGCCTTGTCGCACAGCGTATCACCTGTCGTGGTGTCCTTCAGGCCACCCAGAGCGATGATGTCGCCGGCAAATGCCTCTTCGATTTCCTCGCGGTTGTTGGAGTGCATCATCATCATGCGGCCAACGCGTTCGCTCTTGCCCTTCGTGGAGTTGAGCATCTGGTTACCCTTGGACAGGGTGCCCGAGTAGATGCGCACGAAGGTCAGCGAACCCACGAAGGGGTCGTTCATGATTTTGAAGGCCAGACCGGAGAAGGCCATGTCATCGTCCGCGCGGCGGGCGATATCACGAACTTCGTCCTCGTCGCCGGGCTTGAAGCCCATGTAATCGACAACGTCCAGCGGGCTGGGCAGGTAGTCAATCACAGCGTTGAGGAGGGGCTGAACACCCTTGTTCTTGAACGCAGAGCCACCCAGAACCGGCACGAAGGCCATGGCGAGCGTGCCCTTGCGCAGAAGCGTGCGCAGGGTGTCCACGTCGGGCTCTTCGCCTTCGAGGTAGGCTTCCATGGCGTCATCGTCCTGCTCGACGGCCGCTTCGACCATCTTGCCACGCCATTCGTCGGCCATGTCCTTCAGCTCGTCACGGATCGGGGCCTTAACCCAGGATGCGCCAAGGTCTTCGCCCTGCCACAGCCACTCTTCCATGGTGACGAGGTCGATCAGGCCTTCCAGCTCGGTTTCTGCGCCGATCGGGATACCCACCGGAACAGCCGTGGCGCCGGTGCGATCTTCGATCATGTTCACGCAGTTGAAGAAGTCTGCGCCGATCTTGTCCATCTTGTTGACGAACACAATGCGCGGAACCTTGTAGCGGTCAGCCTGACGCCAAACGGTTTCGGTCTGGGGTTCAACGCCTGCGTTGGCGTCGAGCACACAAACGGCACCGTCGAGCACGGCCAGCGAACGCTCAACTTCAATGGTGAAGTCCACGTGGCCGGGGGTGTCGATGATGTTCAGGCGGTGCTTTTCGGTGTCGGCAGTTTTGCCGTCCTCGGTGCGCTCCCAGAAGGTGGTTGTCGCAGCGGACGTGATCGTGATGCCGCGCTCCTGCTCCTGCTCCATCCAGTCCATGGTGGCGGCGCCGTCATGCACCTCACCGATGTTGTGGGATTTGCCGGTGTAGTACAGGATCCGCTCCGAGCAGGTTGTTTTGCCTGCGTCGATATGGGCCATGATGCCGAAGTTGCGGTAGCGTTCGAGGGGATAGTCGCGTGCCATTGGCTCGAGTCCTCAAGAGATGAAAATACCGGCAGACGGTTCTGCCGACGGGAAAGGATTTACCAGCGGTAGTGGGAGAACGCCTTGTTGGCGTCAGCCATCTTGTGCGTGTCTTCGCGCTTCTTCACGGCCGTGCCGCGCGCGTTCACCGCATCAACCAGCTCACCGGCGAGGCGCTCTTCCATGGTGTTCTCGTTGCGCTTGCGCGCAGCGTCGATCAGCCAACGGATTGCAAGTGCTTCGCGGCGCGAGGGGCGCACTTCGACGGGCACCTGGTAGGTAGCACCACCCACACGACGGGACCGCACCTCAACAGAGGGCTTCACGTTGTCGAGGGCTTCGGTGAACACCTCGATGGGCGAGCGCTTGAGCTTGCCTTCGACGCGGTCGAGCGCGTTGTAGACAATCTTCTCAGCGACCGACTTCTTACCATCGATCATCAGGTTGTTCATGAACTTGGTCAGCACGATATCGCCAAACTTGGCGTCGGGCAGAACTTCGCGCTTTTCAGCAGCGTGACGACGGGACATCGCTGTATCCTCTTACTTGGGGCGCTTGGCGCCATATTTCGAACGACGCTGGCGACGATCCTTGACGCCTTGCGTGTCGAGCACGCCGCGCAGGATGTGGTAGCGCACGCCGGGAAGGTCTTTCACACGGCCGCCACGGATCAGGACAACAGAGTGTTCCTGAAGGTTGTGGCTTTCACCGGGGATGTAGCTGATAACCTCGAAACCGTTCGTCAGGCGCACCTTGGCAACCTTACGCATGGCCGAGTTCGGCTTTTTCGGTGTTGTGGTGTACACGCGTGTGCAGACGCCGCGCTTTTGCGGGCACTCCTGCAGGTGCATGGACTTGGAGCGTTTAATTTTAGGCTGCCGCGGCTTGCGGATCAGCTGCTGGATCGTTGGCATTCAGGTATCGTCCCCGTATTGCTCAATTTCGGCGGCACGCGGCACGCGCCAGGGTTTCTATCTCACGTTGCGCTACACCTTGCGGCACAACGCGGGAAAACCGCTGGCGGCCGATGTTGCCGGCCGACGCGGTGGAATTCCAGAGGATCGGGGCGATTGCCCGGATCTTGACCACTTAAGTTCTGGAACGGCCGAGGGCATACGCCCACAGCCTGAGTGGGCGCCGTATAGGGGGAGTCGCGGGGTGTGTCAACAAGTGGTTGCCATCCCGCGCGCAGATCGCGCGCAACAGGGCTATTCCGCCTGCTTGAGACGGCTTTCGCGCCATAGGGTGAACAGCCCTGTGGCCACAACAATGCTGGCCCCCAGCATCGTCAGCGCGTCCGGCCAATCGTTGAAGATCAGCAGACCAAGGATCAACGCCCACAGAAGACTGGTGTAGCGGAACGGCGTTACAAAGGCGATTTCGCCTGTCCGCATCACCATGACAGCCATCAAATAGCCGCCCTGAATGAAAATCGCCGAGCCCAGCAAGAGCCCCCAGTGCCAGGCCGACATGGGCGCCCATTGCGTGCCCACTGCACCCAAACCACCAAAAACCATCACCCCCGCGGAGGCCATCCACGCAACCGTCATCGATGATACGCCGGGCGCAAGGCCCCGGGTGGCGATATCACGCAGGGTCACGAAGCCAACCGCGCCCAGCGCGTAAATCCCATAGATGTTAAAGCCATCTACGCCAGGCCGGACGATCAACAGCACGCCGACAAAGCCCACGAGAACCGCCAACCAGCGGCGCCACCCCACCTGCTCCCTAAGAAACACCGCCCCGGCCAGGGTAACGGTCAGCGGCAAGGCCTGCAAAATCGCCGACACGTTGGCAATGGGCATGTTGAACAGCGCGGAGATGAAACAGTAGGCCGCCCCCACTTCGCCCAGCGTGCGCAACGCGGCGAAAAACCAGTCGCGGCGCGTCATGCGCAGATCAAACATGCCGAGGGCCTTGGCGATGACGAACATCAAAACGGTCGTCGCCACGCCGCGCAAAAAGAGCAACTGAAAGAAGGGCACGTCATCGGACAGCACTTTGAGGAACGCGTCATTAATGGTGTAGCACGCCATCGCGCCGCTCATCAGAGCCGCGCCCTGCAGGTTTTCTGATCTTGTCGCCATAAAGCGCGCCTAACACCAACCGGGAGCCAGTACCAGACGGCAGTTGCCGCCGGCCAAGATCCGTTCGCAAACCCAAGGCCGCCACGGTCTGCCGGATCAGCCTTTGAAAGCCCGGCTGCGCAAGTTTTTGCGCCATCGCGGAGCAGGCGGCGCAAGGCCAGAAAAGCAAAAGGCCCCCGCCAAGGGGGGCCTTTTTCAATTTAGTTGGTGCCGTAGTGGCCCGCCGCGATCACTCTTGGCTTTCGGGCGTATCCACGACCATGGTCTCGAACGGATCGCTCATGTCGTCGCCAAGAGGCGCCTCGGGCGCAGCCAATGCAGCCGCTTCCATGGCCTCTTCGCGGCGCGCTTCGATCACGACATTGTCGCGATCCTGCGCGATCTTGCGGACCCGCTGGGTCGCGCCACCGGTACCGGCTGGGATCAGACGGCCAACGATGACGTTCTCCTTCAGACCGACAAGCTTGTCCCGCTTGCCCTGCACGGAGGCTTCCGTGAGCACGCGCGTCGTCTCCTGGAAGGACGCAGCAGAGATGAACGAGCGCGTCTGCAGCGAGGCTTTGGTGATGCCCAGCAGAATGGGCTCGCCCTCGGCCGGCCGAGCGCCCTTGGCGATCGCCTTTTCGTTGGCCGCGTCGAACTCCTGCTTGTCCACATGTTCACCCTTGAGCAGCGTGGTTTCCCCGCTGTCGAGGATTTCCCATTTCTGCAGCATCTGGCGCACGATGACTTCGATGTGCTTGTCGTTGATCTTCACGCCCTGCAGACGGTAGACCTCCTGCACCTCGGTGATCATGTACTCGGCCAGCGCTTCGACACCCATGATCGACAGGATGTCATGGGGCGCGGGGTTGCCGTCCATGATGTAGTCACCCTTCTGCACGAAGTCGCCTTCCTGCACCGGGATGTGCTTGCCCTTGGGCACCATGTATTCGACCGGATCCATGCTCTCGTCCGAGGGCTGGATCGAAATCCGGCGCTTGTTCTTGTAGTCGCGGCCAAAGCGCACGTAACCATCGTTTTCTGCGATGATCGCGTGATCCTTTGGACGACGTGCTTCGAACAGTTCCGCCACCCGTGGCAGACCACCGGTGATGTCCTTGGTCTTGGCGCCTTCACGCGGAATACGGGCAACAACGTCACCGGCATCCACTTTCTGGCCATCCTCAACCGACAGGATCGCATCGACCGACATCGGGTACGTGACCGGGTTGCCGGCCTCGTTGCGCATGGGCTCGCCGTCTTCGCCGACAACCAGGATTTCAGGCTTGAGGTCGTTGCCCTTAGGCGCTGCGCGCCAGTCGACAACGATCTTCTGGGTCATACCCGTGGCATCGTCGGTCTCGTCGCGCACGGCAATGCCGCTCACGAGGTCAACAAACTTCGCTTTACCCGGCTTTTCGGCGATGATCGGCAGGGTGTAGGGATCCCATTCGAACAGCTTGTCGCCACGCGACACGGCCTGACCTTCCTTGACGAAGATCTTCGAGCCGTAGCTGATCTTGAAGGCCGCCCGCTCAACGCCGTTTTCGTCGATGATGGCGATCTGCATGTTCCGGCCCATGACGACCTGCTCACCAGAGGTGTTTTTGAGCAGGTTGGCATTGCGGAACTCGATCTTGCCGTCCTGACCAGCTTCCTGGAAGGATTGCTGGCCACCCTGTGCCACGCCGCCGATGTGGAAGGTCCGCATCGTCAGCTGCGTGCCCGGTTCACCGATGGACTGAGCCGCGATGATGCCGACAGCTTCCCCGATATTAACCTGAGTACCGCGGGCAAGGTCACGGCCATAGCAGACCGCACAGATGCCTTCCTCGGTTTCACAGGTCAGCGGCGACCGGATCTGGATCGAGGCAATGTTGGCCTCCTCGATCGTGTCCGCCATGCGCTCGTCGACCATCTCGCCCTTCTTGGCGAGGATTTCACCGGTGGCAGGATCCACCACTTCCTCGGCCGTGAAGCGGCCCAGGATACGCTCGCCCAGAGACGCGACAACCTCACCGTCATTGATCGCGGCTTCCGCCTTGATCGACCGCTCGGTGCCACAGTCGAGTTCACGCACGATACAATCCTGCGCAACATCCACGAGACGGCGGGTCAGGTAACCGGAGTTCGCGGTTTTCAGAGCCGTATCCGACAGACCCTTACGGGCACCGTGGGTGGAGTTGAAGTACTCCAGAACCGTCAGGCCTTCCTTAAAGTTCGAGATGATCGGCGTTTCGATGATCTCGCCCGAAGGCTTGGCCATCAGGCCGCGCATCCCGCCCAGCTGCTTCATCTGGGTGACGGAGCCACGGGCACCGGAGTGGGCCATCATGTACACGCTGTTGGGCTCCATCTCGGCGCCGGTCTCATCGAGACGCTTGGCAGAGATGGTGTCCATCATCGCATTGGTGACCTTCTCGTTACACTTGGACCAGGCGTCAACAACCTTGTTGTACTTTTCGCCCTGGGTGATCAGGCCGTCCATGTACTGCTGTTCGAAACCTTTCACCTGGTCGCGCGTGTCATCCACGATCGTCCACTTGGTGTCAGGGATCACCATGTCGTCCTTGCCGAAGGAAATACCGGCCTTGAACGCTTCCTTGAAGCCCATGCCCATGATCTGGTCACAGAAGATCACGCTCTCTTTCTGGCCACAGTAGCGATACACCGTGTCGATGACGCGCTGGACGTCCTTCTTGCGGAGCAGGCTGTTGACCAGATCGAACGGCGCCTTGCGGTTCAGCGGCAGCAGGCTGCCCAGACGGACGCGGCCCGGCGTGGTGTCAAACACCTTGTAGATGATCTGACCTTCGTCATCGATCTGCGGAATGCGGCACTTGATGCGCGCGTGCAGATACACCTCCTCGGCATTGAGCGCGTGCTCAACTTCCTCGATGCCGGAGAAGGACATGCCTTCGCCCTTCATGCCTTCGCGGTCCATGGAGATGTAGTACAGACCCAGGATCATATCCTGCGACGGAACGATGATCGGCGCGCCGTTGGCGGGCGACAGAACGTTGTTCGTCGACATCATCAGAACACGCGCTTCCAGCTGGGCTTCCAGCGAAAGCGGCACGTGCACGGCCATCTGGTCGCCGTCGAAGTCGGCGTTAAAGGCCGAACAGACCAGCGGGTGCAGCTGGATCGCCTTGCCTTCAATCAGCACAGGCTCAAACGCCTGAATACCAAGACGGTGCAGGGTCGGCGCACGGTTCAGAAGCACAGGATGCTCGCGGATCACCTCGTCGAGGATATCCCACACCTCGGGGCGCTCTTTCTCCACCAGCTTCTTGGCTTGCTTCACCGTGGAAGACAGGCCCTTGGCCTCCAGCCTTGAATAGATGAACGGCTTGAACAGCTCGAGCGCCATCTTCTTGGGCAAACCACATTGATGCAGCTTGAGTTCCGGGCCAGTCACAATCACCGAACGGCCAGAGAAGTCGACGCGCTTACCCAGAAGGTTCTGGCGGAAGCGGCCCTGCTTGCCCTTCAGCATGTCGGACAGCGACTTCAGCGGGCGCTTGTTGGCACCGGTGATGACGCGGCCACGGCGGCCGTTGTCAAACAGAGCATCGACCGATTCCTGCAGCATCCGCTTTTCGTTGCGCACGATGATATCGGGCGCACGCAGTTCGATCAGACGCTTCAGGCGGTTGTTCCGGTTGATCACACGACGGTAAAGGTCGTTGAGGTCAGAGGTCGCAAACCGGCCCCCATCCAGTGGCACCAGCGGGCGCAGCTCTGGCGGGATCACGGGCACAACCGTGAGGATCATCCATTCCGGGCGGTTGCCGGATTCCAGGAAGCTCTCAACGATCTTCAGACGCTTGATGATCTTCTTGGGCTTGAGTTCGCCAGTGGCAACCTTGAGCTCTTCGCGCAGGGTCTCGGCCTCGGACTCGAGGTCGATCTGGCTGAGCATCTCACGGATGGCCTCGGCACCAATATTGGCGGTGAACGCGTCGGTGCCATAGGCATCCTGGGCGTCCATGAACTCTTCCTCGGACATCAACTGACCGTATTGCAGATCGGTGAGGCCGGGCTCGATCACCACGTAGTTTTCAAAGTACAGAACGCGCTCCAGATCGCGCAGCGTCATGTCCAGCATCAGGCCGATGCGGGACGGCAGCGACTTGAGGAACCAGATATGCGCAACGGGAGCAGCCAGTTCGATGTGGCCCATACGCTCGCGGCGGACTTTCTGCAGGGTGACTTCCACACCGCACTTTTCGCAGACAACGCCGCGGTACTTCATCCGCTTATATTTGCCGCACAGACATTCGTAATCTTTGATCGGGCCAAAGATACGCGCGCAGAACAGGCCGTCACGCTCGGGCTTGAACGTACGGTAGTTGATGGTTTCGGGCTTCTTGATCTCACCATAGGACCAAGAGAGGATCCGCTCCGGCGAGGCGAGAGAGACTTTGATCTCATCAAACACCTTGGGCGGCGTGAGCGGGTTGAACGGGTTGTTGGTCAGTTCCTGGTTCATGTCAGTATCCTAATGAAGGTGGGAAAATGGGGGGCGGGGCGCCGGGTCGCGCCCCTTTTGGCCAGCAGGCCTTATCCCTCATCCTCCGCATCCAGGAGTTCCATGTTGAGGCCGAGGCCCCGGACTTCTTTGACAAGCACGTTGAACGATTCCGGCACGCCGGCCTCGAAGTTGTCCTCGCCCTTGACGATGCTCTCGTAGACCTTGGTCCGGCCTGCCACGTCGTCCGACTTCACCGTCAGCATTTCCTGCAGGGTGTAGGCGGCGCCGTAAGCTTCCAGAGCCCAGACTTCCATCTCACCGAAGCGCTGACCACCGAACTGCGCCTTACCGCCCAGCGGCTGCTGGGTGACGAGGCTGTAGGGGCCAGTGGAACGGGCGTGGATCTTGTCATCCACCAGATGGTGCAGCTTGAGCAGGTACTTGACGCCCACGGTGACCTTCCGCGCGAACTTTTCGCCCGAGCGGCCATCGTAGAGATCAGACTGGCCGCTTTCGTCGAAGCCCGCGCGGGTGAGCGCATCGTTCACGTCCAGTTCCTTGGCACCGTCGAAGACCGGCGTTGCAATCGGAACACCACGGGTGACGTTACCGGCCGCTTCAAGCAGCTGGCCTTCATCCATGGTGGCGATGCCTTCGTCGTACACGTCTTCGCCATAGGCAGTGTGCATGGCTTCACGCACAGGCGTCAGATCGCCGGAGCGACGGTATTCCTGCAGCGCCTCATCCACCTTGATGCCGAGGCCGCGCGCGGCCCAGCCCATGTGGGTCTCCAAGATCTGCCCGACGTTCATCCGCGAAGGCACGCCCAGCGGGTTGAGCACGAAATCAACGGGGGTACCGTCACCGAGGAAGGGCATATCCTCCTCGGGCACCACCTTCGAAATCACACCCTTGTTGCCGTGACGGCCGGCCATTTTGTCACCGGGCTGCAGCTTGCGCTTCACCGCGATGAACACCTTGACCATCTTCATGACGCCCGGGGGCAGGTCATCGCCGCGGCGAACTTTCTCGACCTTGTCTTCGAAGCGGGCTTCGAGGGCACGTTTCTGCGCCTCATACTGGGAGTTGAGGGCTTCCACGATGGTCGCGTCGTCCTCGTCTTCCAGTGCCAGCTGCCACCACTGACCGCGGGACAGAGTGTCCAGCAGCTCTTCGGTGATCTGGCTGCCGCCCTTGACGCCCTTGGGGCCCTTCACGGCGATCTTGCCCAGGATCATGTCCTTGAGACGGGCGTAGATGTTGCGATCCAGGATCACCAGCTCGTCGTCACGGTCGCGGGCAAGGCGTTCCACCTCTTCGCGCTCGATCTGCAGGGCACGCTCGTCCTTTTCAACGCCGTGGCGGTTGAAAACGCGCACCTCAACCACGGTGCCGAAGTCACCGGGGGGCAGACGCAGCGACGTGTCACGCACGTCAGACGCCTTTTCGCCGAAGATGGCGCGCAGAAGTTTTTCTTCCGGCGTCATCGGGCTTTCGCCCTTCGGCGTGATCTTCCCGACAAGGATGTCACCCGGGCCAACTTCGGCGCCGATGTAGACGATGCCCGCCTCGTCGAGGTTGCGCAGGGCTTCCTCGCCGACATTGGGGATGTCGCGCGTGATCTCTTCCGGGCCCAGCTTGGTGTCGCGGGCCGCCACTTCGAATTCCTCGATGTGGACAGAGGTGAACACGTCATCCTTGGCGATCCGTTCGGAGATCAGGATGGAGTCTTCGTAGTTGTAGCCATTCCAGGGCATGAACGCGACGACCACGTTCTTACCAAGCGCCAGTTCACCCAGATCGGTCGACGGACCATCCGCGATCACTTCGCCCTTGCCAACACGGTCGCCCACCTTCACCAGCGGACGCTGGTTGATGCAGGTGTTCTGGTTGGAGCGCTGGAACTTGCGCAGACGGTAGATGTCAACGCCCGGATCACCCGGTGCCAGATCGGCCGTGGCGCGCACAACGATCCGTTGTGCATCTACCTGGTCAATCACACCGGCCCGCTTGGCCATGATGGCCGCACCGGAATCCCGTGCCACGATTTCCTCGATGCCGGTGCCCACGAAAGGCGCATCGGCCTTCAGAAGCGGCACCGCCTGACGTTGCATGTTCGAGCCCATCAGAGCCCGGTTGGCGTCGTCGTTTTCCAGGAAGGGGGTCAGCGAGGCCGCAACAGATACCAACTGCTTGGGCGACACGTCGATCAAGTCCACGTTCTCGGGCGAGGCCAGCGTATATTCGCCGGACTGGCGGGTCGAGACGAGATCGTTGACGAACTTCATGTCGCTGTCGAGGTTGGCGTTTGCCTGCGCCACGGTGTGGCGCATTTCCTCGGTTGCAGACATGTACTGAACTTCGTCGGTCACCTTGCTGTCCACCACCTTGCGGTAGGGGGTCTCGATGAAGCCGTACTTGTTCACGCGGGCAAAGGTGGCCAGCGAGTTGATCAGACCGATGTTCGGGCCTTCCGGCGTTTCAATCGGGCACATACGACCGTAGTGGGTGGGGTGCACGTCGCGCACCTCAAAGCCCGCACGTTCGCGCGTCAGACCACCCGGGCCAAGCGCAGACAGGCGGCGCTTGTGGGTGACTTCCGAAAGCGGGTTGGTCTGGTCCATGAACTGCGACAGCTGCGAGGAGCCGAAGAATTCACGCACAGCCGCCGCAGCGGGCTTGGCGTTGATCAGATCCTGCGGCATCACCGTGTCGATCTCGACAGACGACATGCGCTCCTTGATGGCACGCTCCATGCGCAGCAGACCAACGCGGTACTGGTTTTCCATCAGTTCGCCGACAGAGCGGACGCGACGGTTGCCCAGGTGGTCGATGTCGTCGATGTCGCCACGGCCGTCCCGCAGATCCACCAGCGCCTTGATGCAGGCGATGATGTCTTCCTTGCGCAGGGTGCGCAGGGTGTCTTCTGCGGTCAGCGCAAGACGCATGTTCATCTTAACGCGGCCCACGGCGGAGAGATCGTAGCGCTCGCTGTCAAAGAACAGGCTGTCAAACAGGGTCGAGGCCGCTTCAACGGTGGGCGGCTCGCCCGGACGCATGACGCGGTAAATATCCATGAGCGCGGTATCGCGGTTCATGTTCTTGTCAGCGGCCATCGTGTTGCGGATGTAGGCGCCCACATTGACGTTATCGATGTCGAGCACGGGAATGTCGTCGATGCCTGCGTCCAGCAGCTCCTTGAGGGAGCCTCCGGTCACTTCGCCATCCTTGTCGACTTCCCAAGTCAGTTCGTCGCCAGCTTCGACGTAGATCGCCCCGGTTTCTTCGTTAATGATGTCCTTAGCAACGAAGCGGCCGATGATCTGATCAAAGGGCACCAGCAATTCGGTGACTTTGCCTTCGTCCTTGAGCTTTTTGACCGTGCGCGGGGTGACCTTGTCACCTGCTTTGCAGATCACCTCACCGGTGGCCGCATCCACGAGGTCATAGGTCGGGCGGGTGCCGCGAACACGATCGGGGAAGAAGGTTGTGGCCCAGCCGCGATTGCCGTCGCGCTTGAAAGGCACGGTGTCAAAGTAGGCATCCATAATGCCTTCCTGATCGAGGCCCAGCGCATACAGCAGCGTGGTGACAGGCAGCTTCCGGCGCCGGTCGATCCGGGCGAAAACGATGTCCTTGGCGTCGAATTCGAAATCCAGCCAGGAGCCGCGGTAGGGGATGATCCGGCAGGCAAACAGCAGCTTGCCGCTCGCGTGGGTCTTGCCCTTGTCGTGGTCAAAGAACACGCCGGGAGAACGGTGCATCTGAGAGACGATCACCCGCTCAGTGCCGTTCACGATGAAGGTGCCATTGGGTGTCATCAGGGGCATGTCGCCCATGAAGACGTCCTGCTCCTTGATGTCCTTGACGGACTTCGCACCGGTGTCTTCGTCCACATCGAACACGATCAGGCGCAGGGTCACCTTCAGCGGCGCGCTGTAGGTCATGTCGCGCTGCTGGCATTCTTCGACGTCATATTTCGGCTTTTCCAGCTCGTATTTGACGAATTCCAGAACGGAGGTTTCGTTGAAATCCTTGATCGGGAACACCGACTGGAACACACCCATGATCCCCTCGCCGTCAAGCGGGATGTCGCTGTCGCCGGAGCGCAGGAACAGATCATAAGAAGATTTCTGAACCTCAATGAGGTTCGGCATCTCAAGGGCTTCGCGGATTTTGCCGTAGTACTTGCGGATACGCTTCTGGCCTAGGAAGGACTCAGCCATGAGGGACATCTCTCCATGTCTCGTATCGGGCCTAACTCCGCCGGGCTTACGGAGCCACGCCCTGTTCCGGACAGTTGTGCTTCTATGCCTGAGGTGCTTGCCAAAGCACCCCTCCCGAAGCGAAAAACTGACCTTTCAGAGGCCATCCCGACAGGATAGCCCATGAAAAATCAGTGACTTAGTTTGGTTTAGGCTGTAGAGCCGGGGAAGAAAATCAAAGCAGGGTGGGTGTCAAGAGAATCGTGAGAGCCCACTAACTAACGGTTTTCGGGCAATATTCAATACCAGAGCTTGACTTTTGAGTGTTTTTCAAGCGCGCGGCTTGCTCAGCTGTCGAGGCGGCGTTCAATCCCATCGATCGCGGACAAAAGGCTGCTGCGGAAAACCTCGGGGTTGTAACGACTGCGCACACGATCATTTGCCAGTTGGCGCATCCGATCCCATGGGTCAGGGTTTGCGTCGTAGTCGGCTACCGCATGCTCCACCGCTTTTACGAGCCCAACAGTATTGCCCTCGCTGACAGGTACCCCGGAGTCGGTGTCAAAATATTCTTCTGTACCCAACCCTGTGTAGCCAATCACGATGCATCCAGACGCCATCGCTTCCATTCCAGGAAAACCTAAGGCTTCGTTCTGCATCAGTGAAATAAAGAAACGACCCTCTGCGAGATGCTGAGCAACCTCTTTCTGGTTCATACCATCGATACAGACCAGTTCATAATCCCCGATATTGCCGCGCGCACGGAGGGCCTGATCTATCAGCTCCGCTTCAAAGCGGCGTTTGCGGGGCATGTAGCAAATTTTACGCTGCTTCTTCTGATTGGGGTCAAAAATTTCAAAATTTGGGCAGACGGGAACCCGATCTATATGGGTCGCTCCTACCAATTCCATGGCATCGATACAGGTATCGGAGATGGCGAGATTGCCAACCACACCCTTCATAGGCGCCCCGTTGTAAAGCTGCCCGAGTTTATAGCTGCGTAGATATCCAAAAGAGTTCTGCGAGAACACGATACGTTCTAAATCCGGGAAGGCCCACTGAACCGCGTGCGCCAAGTGATCTGGCGCTATGATGATGTCATCAGGGCGCGGCTCATAGGGGATATTCCGAGCAGCCTTTAGCGTGGCAAACAAGCGCTCCAGTCCCGCCCTGAATCGCACCCTGCGCGATCGCTCCATATAATCGCCAGCACGCAGGCGCCAACTGAAATAAGCGGTTTCGAATTTGTGGGGGGACAGCGAGTATTGCGCGTTGGGCAGCATGTGCAAGACATAGGCGTCTCGGCCGCTCTCGCGCAAAAGTGCGACGGTATCATACAGGACTGCACGACCGCCCGAGGCTGCAGGAGAATCGGTGCAAACGACAAAATAGCGCCGGCTCATAGGGCATAGACCTCGTTTGCCGTCTGGCAAAAAAGAAAGGGCGGCCCGAAGGCCGCCTGATCCCGTCATTACTTGACTTCGACCTCGGCGCCAGCTGCTTCCAGCTTGCCCTTGATCTCTTCGGCTTCGTCCTTGGAGACCTGCTCCTTGACGGCCTTGCCGCCGTCTTCGACGAGGGCTTTTGCTTCCTTCAGGCCCAGGCCAGTGATGGCGCGGACTTCCTTGATCACGTTGATCTTGGAGGAACCAGCCGACTTCAGGATGACGTCGAACTCGGTCTTTTCTTCTTCAGCGGCGCCACCGGCGTCGCCACCGGCAGGGCCGGCCATCATGACAGCGCCGCCAGCGGCGGGCTCAATGCCATACTCGTCCTTGAGGATGGTCTTCAGTTCCTGGGCTTCCAGCAGGGTCAGGCCCACGATTTGTTCGGCAAGTGCTTTCAGATCAGCCATTTGTCCATTTCCATTTATTCAGGTGTGTTCCAACGTTCGTCTTGATTGTCCGATACGTCAGTCTCACGTCACGCGGCCTCGCCGCGCTCCTCGATTGTCGACAGGATGCTCGCGATGTTCGAAGCAGGGGCGCCAATTGCACCAGCGATGTTCGAAGCAGGGGCGCCGATGCAGCCAACGATGGAAGCGATAAGCTCCTCGCGGGACGGCATCTTCGACACGGCTTCAACGCCAGCACGATCAAGAGCGCTGTCACCCATTGCACCGCCAAGGATTTCGAACTTCTTGTTCGACTTGGCGAAGTCCTCGGCGACCTTGGCCGCAGCCACAGGATCTTCCGAGAAGGTGAGAACGGTCATACCCGTCAGATAGTCAGCGATGGATTCGCAGGACTTTCCTTGAAGGGCGATTTTGGCGAGCCTGTTCTTGGCGACGCGAACGGAGCTTCCGGATTCGCGTGCGCGCCCCCGGAGATCCTGCATCTCGGCAACCGTGAGACCTTCGTAGTGGGCAACCACAACGACGCCAGAGCTTTCGAAGATCTGGCCGAGTTCCTCGACCACTTTCTCTTTCTGGGCTCTATCCACAGTTTCACTCCAATTAGGGAGAGGGATATCCTCTCCGGCTCTTTGCGCCGGGACCGGGGTCCCGACAATCGGGTCCACTACGGGTTCATCGCAATCGCCCTTCGGCCCTCGGAAATGGGCTGAAGTCTGAATTGGTCTTTCCCCGTCTCAGGCAGGATTTAACAAGGCAATGCCTCAACCCACCGTCTTGGACGAAACCGAATGATCGAATCTCTTCTTTCATCCGGACGCGGCCAGTTAGACGGTTCGAGAGGATTTGCCAACCCCTTTTGCTCGCCTATCGCAGTTAGCAGGCGCTTTGGCAGACGAGCTAAGCCACTCTTTTGCGCGCCAGCAAATCATCCAGCGTCTCTAGAAGCCGCTGCTTATTGACCGGTTTGGCCACAACGGCGTCCATGCCCGCCTCCAGATAGGTTTGGACCTGATCCGGCATGACGTTGGCAGTGACCCCGATAATTGGCATGTCGCATGGAACAACAGAGCCGCAATCCGCGCGCAAGAGACGCGTGAGTTCAACGCCATCCATTTCCGGCATCTGAACATCGACAAGTGCGGCATCATAAAAATGGCTGCGCATCAAATCCAGACCTTCGGCACCACCTGACGCCTCATCAATCTCAAAATAGGCCCCGCTCAGCAGACGCCGCAGGACCAGCCGGTTGGTACGGCTGTCATCTACGATCAGGAGCCGTTGTGCCTTTGCAGGAAGATCAGGCCGGGACCCCGTGCTTTTGCCATCCGCCTCGGGCTCATTGGCCACCTGCAGGCGCGCTGGCCTATCCTGGCTTGGGGCCAGACGCTTTACAGGGAATGTGAGCTGAAAGGTGGAGCCCTGCCCCACGATACTCTCCGCCGAAAGATGCCCCCCCGCCAACCGGCAGAGATCGCGGGCGATCGAAAGCCCGAGCCCGGTTCCGCCAAAACGGCGGGTCGTACTGGCATCTGCTTGGGAGAACGGCTCGAATATCCGCTTTAGTTCCAGTTCGGACATGCCAATACCGGTATCGGATATACTGACGTGAAGAATGGCTTGGCCCGCGTCACTCTCTTGGCCCTCGATATCCTCCAAGCGCGCGTGTAGCGCGATACAGCCCTGTTCCGTGAACTTTATGGCGTTGGACAGCAGGTTTCCCAAAATCTGCTGCAGACGCAATTGATCCGCCTCGACCCATGTCTGGCGATCCCAATCGAACTGGGGTTCGAACGTGACGCCCTTCGCCCTCGCACTGGCGCCATAGACCCGAGTGAGCTGCGAAAACATGCGCTCCAGATCGAAGGGTTGCGGATCCAGCTCAAGCCGCCCGGCTTCCAGTTTGGACGCGTCGAGAAGCTTGTCCAGTAGGCTCAACAGGGTCTTGCTGCCATCGGTGATGGTGGACACCAGCGTGCGCTGGTCCTTGTCGAGAGGCGTTTCCTCAAGCGCCTGCACCATCCCCATTACCCCGTTGAGCGGAGTCCGCACCTCGTGGCTGATGTTGGCGATGAAGCGCGATTTCGCAAGGTTGGCCGCATCAGCCGCCGCGTGCAGCCGCCTCTCGTGCTCGGTGGCGCGGGTCGACAGCAGCAACTCGAAAACGATGTAGAGAATGGCCGCAACAACGCTCAGAGCAATGAAGCCTTCGGTTGTGCGTAATCCCGGTGCGAGGACCTGCTGTTCCTCTACGATCGTATTCCTGATCGCATCTGGACTGGAAATGAAATTCGCTCTGAACAACCGCCGGATGGACAGCATGGACTCCATGATCTGACTGCGCGCCGCCTCAAGTTGCTGCGGTGACAGGCTGTCTACCTGTAACAGATCCTGCTCCACACGCTGCATCGTTTCATGCATCTGAGAAAGCGCTTCTGCCATTTCTGGGCTTTGTGCGATGGCGCTGTGCCGGATCGTCTCAATGCGGCTCCAGATAATATCAAACCGCAAGGCAACAGCGTCACGATCCCCGCGCCCAAGCTCGAAATCCTGCACTTGCTCGGACAGCCGCATTGTCTCGAAGAACAGCTCACTCAGGCTCCAGGATGACATAATATGGCTGGAGATCGACGTCAGTGTTTGCCGCTCCAACGCGTCGCGGTGGTTCAACATGGCCACAACAATGCCGCCCGCGAATGCCAAGCAGACAAGTGCCCGATACACCCGCCAGTTTTTCAAAAAGTATGGACTTTTCATCAAGGCCTTACGGTCAGTTGCGACAATTGCCAGATCATTTTCGGATTATGGGTTTTGCGGAACTGCGCGTCGTTCTCACGGTCGGGATAGATCACCCAGATCGGTCCTTTCTCGCGCACGCCCATCACTTTGCCATCCTGCTCCATGGCAAGAAACACATCGTGCTTTTGTGCATCCTCAACGGGGATCAAGACCGTATAATCATCCAGGGCCACGGCCAGAATCTGCTGGCCACCCGCCTGCACGGATGCAAGCAACGAACTGAGTGTGGGACCAGCAAAGCGAATCTTGCCCTCTGTCCATTCCGTGAAGGTTTCAACCTCAACCCAGTCAAGTGCACGCAATGCGTTCCGGTCAAATTCGATCGGTCCCTCTGAGGCGCCAACCAACCCGGAAACCGTCAGCAACACCCGGCCCTTGGAAGCACTGTCAGCAAAGCCAACGACAGGGAGCATGAGGGCAGATGTGCAGACGCATAATAACGAAAGAAAACACCGCCTGATCATGGTTCCCCTCCATCTTGATCATTGTCGAACCGCCATTGAGTGCCATGGTCGGTTAACACATGGTTGCGATGAGCAGAGTTTTCGAAATTTCGTAAAAATTTTATTAAAGACTACGATGCGCCGCACAGGGCGGGACAATATGTCTGCGTGCTGAGCAGCGCGCCAAGCAAAAAGGGCGGGGAGTACCCGCCCTTTTCGCATCGATAGTCTGTGCGCCTTAGCCGCCTAGTGAAAGGCGGGCACTCCGGATCACTGACCGGGAACCGCGTCGTCAACCGAGATCGACACGCCGGGGCCCATGGTCGAAGAAATCGCGATCTTCTTCATGTAGGTGCCTTTGGCGCCCGAGGGCTTCGCCTTGGCAACCGCGTCCACGAAGGCACGGATGTTCTCAACCAGCTTGGCCTCGTCAAACGACGCCTTGCCGACACCTGCGTGTACAACACCGGCCTTCTCGGCCTTGAACTGCACTTCGCCGCCTTTGGCGGCCTCAACAGCGGCCTTCACATCGGGCGTCACGGTGCCAACCTTGGGGTTCGGCATCAGGTTGCGCGGGCCCAGGATCTTACCCAGACGGCCGACGATGGGCATCATGTCAGGGGTCGCAATGCAACGATCAAAGTTGATCTCGCCGCCCTGGATCGCCTGCATCAGGTCTTCTGCGCCAACGATGTCTGCGCCTGCTGCGGTGGCTTCATCAGCCTTGTCGCCACGGGCGAACACTGCAACACGCACCGACTTGCCGGTACCCGCGGGCAGCGTGACGGTGCCGCGCACCATCTGGTCTGCGTGACGCGGGTCAACGCCCAGGTTCAGAGCGATCTCAACGGTCTCGTCAAACTTGGTGGAGGCGGAGCCCTTTACCAGAGCAACCGCATCCTCAACGGACAGGTTTTCCTTGCCGGCGAAGGCTTCACGGGCAGCCTTCAAACGCTTACCAATTTTGGCCATCTGATTACCCCTTCACCTCGATACCCATCGACCGGGCAGAGCCCAGGATGATCTGCATGGCGGCCTCGACGTCGTTTGCGCTGAGGTCCTTCATCTTGGCTTCGGCGATTTCCTTCACCTGGGCCGTCGTGATCGAACCGGCAGTCTCGCGGCCCGGATTGTTGGCACCGGACTTGAGCTTTGCGGCCTTCTTGATGAAGTAGGACGCCGGCGGCGTCTTGATGTCCATCGTGAAGGATTTGTCCACGTAATACGTGATCACGGTGGGGCACGGTGCGCCGGGCTCCATGTCCTGCGTCTTGGCGTTGAACGCCTTGCAGAATTCCATGATGTTGATGCCGCGCTGACCCAGCGCAGGTCCCACGGGCGGGGACGGGTTTGCCTGACCGGCAGGCACTTGCAGCTTCATGCTGCCAGCAACTTTCTTGGCCATCTGGCCTCTCCTTGTTCCAACTCCCGCACGGGCGCGCCCGCCGAGATATGTTAGCGTGGTGTGGTCTGGACATCGCGATGCCCGCGCCTCCCACGGAAATGACCTGCCCGGAATCGCTTCCGTGCAGTTCAGGCGTGCCGGATACACAAGGCGCCACCGGCGCGCAACCCTCTGTGTTGGGGTACTGCTGCAGGGGAAGGCATTTCTGCCTGATCGGCAGAACGTGCACTCCACATCCAATCAAATGGCTTCGCCAGATGCACAAAAGGGGCCAGACATGGCCCCTTGCGATCGTGGATGATCCAGACTGTCCCGCAGTCCGGGCAGGTTAGGCTTCTTTTGCGACCTGTGTGAATTCCAGTTCCACCGGAGTGGCCCGCCCAAAGATCGACACAGTCACTTTCAGGCGCTGGTTCTCGTCGTCGACCTCTTCGACCATGCCCGAGAAACCCTCGAACGGACCGTCGGTGACGTTCACGGTTTCGCCGGTCTCGTAGACGATCAGGGACCGCGGCTGCTCGGCACCTTCCTCGACACGGCCCAGGATCTGCTCAACTTCGCTGTCGCGCATGGGCATCGGCTTACCCATCGTGCCCAGAAAGCCAGTGACGCGGTTGATCGAGTTGATCAGGTGATAGCCCTGGTCGGTCATCTCCATGCGCACCAGCACATAGCCGGGCATAAAGCGACGCTCGGTTGTGACCTTCTTGCCGCGACGCACTTCGATCACTTCCTCGGTCGGCACCAGAACTTCGACGATGTCGTCTTCGAGCCCCTTGGTCACGACGTCATGGCGGATCTGCTCTGCAACCTTCTTCTCGAAGTTCGACAGCACGCTGACCGAATACCACCGTTTAGCCATGGATCCTTGCCTTCCTCTGGACATGTTCGGGGCGCTTTGCCCGTCCCAAATAAAAAAGCGGCGTGCGACCCGAATCGATGCACGCCTACCTGAACTGAAACGGGGAAATACGCCCACCAGCCAGCCAATGCAAGCCCACCGGCCCGCTCTGCGCGCGCTTCAGCCCCTTTCGACTGCCCAAAGCTGCGGTTGCACCGCATATCCCACGTAGAGCGGATGCCTGGGATGGCCGCCCTTGGTCAGCCCCAAATGGTGCAGCGCAACACCTGCATCGCGCAGATTGCCGGCCATCGCGGGCCCAGCCGCAAGGTGTTCGCCATGCACGCCCCAACCACACAGCACCATGTCCGCCGCCTTGGCGGCCTGCAGCACGATGGCGGCATTCTCGGCGCCTTCCGGTTCGGCCGCTCGGCGCAGATCGCGCGGGGCGGTGGCGCGAAAGGCAAACAGGTTGACCACGTCAAATCCCCCGAAGCCCAGCGCTTGGGCGCGACGCGCACAGCGCTCGATCGTGGGGTCATTGCGGGTTTCATCCGCGGTGGACGGGTTGAGCATGATCCAAAGCAGCGTGTCTGGCCCGCCCCATCTGCGCGACAGCCTGTAGCGATAGGTCTCGCACGGGGAATACACCGCTTCAGAGCGGGTGCCGTCCTCGGAAGTGTGGCTTCGCCAGATCACGGGGGCGCTCAGTCGGGGACGCTCAGTCGGGGGCGGCAGCGGACGCCCGGGCGAACACGCGCACCGGGTGCAGTTCACCCGAAAGGTAGGTGCCCACCGCCACTGCGCGGTCTTCGAACGAGGCCCAGGCCAGATCGCCAAACTCAGCCTCGCCGGGATAGACCATACCGGGATTGCCGTTCCAAAGGCGGGTGGCGCCTTCCGGTGTGCAGCGCAATTCGGGCAGATCCACGAGGCCATCCTCGAGGGGACAGAGCAGTGCGTCGATCTCAGGCGATTTTGCCAAGTCTTCGATCCGGTCCATGCTGACACCATCCTCGACAGCATCAAACGGGCCAGACCAAATCCGGCGCAGGCTCACAACATGGCCCAAGCAGCCCAGCGATTCTCCGAGATCGCGCGCGATGGCACGCACGTAGCCGCCCTTGCCGCAGACCAGTTCGAGCACGATCTGGTCTGCATCGATCCGCTCGACAAAGGTGAGTTCGTCCACATAGAGCGGGCGGGCCGCGATATCGAAATCTTCTTCCTGGCGGGCGAGGGCATAGGCGCGCTTCCCGTCAATCTTCACCGCCGAGAATTTCGGCGGAACTTGCAGGATATCCCCGGTGAAGGCTGGCAAAGCTGCGATGATCGCGGCGTCATCCGGGCGCAGATCACTGGTGGCAATCACTTCGCCCTCGGCATCATCGGTGTTGGTGGCCTGGCCAAGGCGCACGGTAAACCGATAGGCTTTGAGCGCGTCGGTGATGTAGGGCACCGTCTTGGTGGCCTCGCCCAGCGCCACCGCCAGCACGCCTGTGGCTGCGGGGTCCAACGTGCCCGCATGGCCGGCTTTCTTGGCGTCAAACGCCCAGCGCACCTTGTTGACGATTGCCGTCGAGGTGGGGCCCGCAGGTTTGTCCACGATCACCCAGCCCGAGACATCACGTCCCTTTTTCCGTCGACCCATAGCGAAACTCCGTCATTCAAGGCGCGCCCGTTACCGCAGGCAGGCGGGGTGGGTCAATGGCCCAGATGCGCCCGGCTAGCGCGGCGCGACCACGGCCATGATGGGCCCCATGGAGAACCCGATATCGGCGCGGCCCAGTTCCGGCGCCCAGAGGCGGGACACCTTGCCATCAATATAGAGTGCGTCCGGCGTGCCCAAAGCATCGCGCATCAGCCGCGCAAAGCCATGGAAGTTGATCCGGTCCGCCGTGATGGCCCAAACGACTGAGCCATCGGGGCGCACGCCCACGCCGTTGCGGATAAACCGGCTGTTGCTATTGGGCAGAAACCGGGGATGCAGCGCCCCGTCCTCCACCAGAAGTGGACCAGACTGCACAGCATAGGTGCAGGGCAAGGGCGCAGCCGCAAAGGCACGGGTTTCCACAACCGCCGCCCCGTCAGGCGACAGGCAGAAGACGCCATTGGGCAGCAAGCCAAAATTGCCTGGGCTGGCGGATGTAACCAAAGCGCCTTTGCGCTCGCCGTCTTCCACGTAGTAACCCACGGCGCGGCGATCCTCATGATACATTGCGCCGTTCATGGCCGCGACCATCTCAAGCCCCTGGGCGGCAAGGTCATTGCGCAACGCGGAAAACTGCCCGTAAACCGCCCCATCGGGCGCGCGATGATAAATCCGCAGATCATCCGTCTCGGGATGGAAGACACAGGCCGTGTAGCCGACGCCCTCAAAGGTGGCATCGCTGCAGGCTGCGCGCGCGGGCTGGCCTGCAAGCGGCGCCAGAAACAGGGCCATCAGACAGGACACGAGCAGCGTGCGGGCCCGATCAATCCTGCGGCGGCGTATCATCATCCTGCGCATCATCCGAAGCAGCGATATCGCGGGCCACGTCATCCTTGGCGAACAGACGGCGGGTTTCGTCCATCCGGTCGAAGGTCTCATCGAGCAAAAAGCGGAAGTCGGGAGCATATTTCAGCGTCATCTGTTTGGAGACAGCGCGCCGGATCTCATGCTTGTTGCGCTTGAGGATGGCAATCGCATCCTCCTGTCCCTGCCCGCCCAGCGGCAGCACATAAGCCGTGGCAATCTTGAGATCGGGTGAGGTCCGCACCTCGCCCACGGTGATCGACATCCGGTTGAGGTCAGGATCGTGGATTTCGCCCTTCGCCAGGACATCGGACAGGGTTCTGCGGATCAGTTCACCGACCCGAAGTTGTCTTTGTGACGGCCCAGAGCCGTGTTGGAACTTGTTCTTCGCCATAGGTTCGACTTAAGGACAAGCGGCGGGCGCCGCAAGCGCTGCCCACATCCCGATTTGCAGGAGACCACATTATGGCAGAAAAAATCCGCACCGTCGTGATGGGCGCTTCAGGCCGCATGGGGCAAATGCTGGTGTCAAGCCTCGCAGACCATCCCCGCCTCACGCTGACAGGCGCTGTAGAGCATGAAGGCCACGCCTGGCTTGGCCAAGACATCGGCACCGCAATGGGGGGCGCGGCACGCGGCGTTGAAGTCACCAGCGATGCGCTGGAAGCGATTGCCAGCGCGCAGGCCATCATCGATTTCACCGTGCCCGCCGTCACCGTCGCAACGGCAGCGCTGGCTGCGCAGGCCCGAGCGGTGCATGTGATCGGCACAACCGGCATGACAGAAGATGATCTTGCCAGGATTGATGCCGCCGCGCACCACGCCCGCATCGTCCGGGCGGGCAATATGAGCCTTGGTGTCAACCTTCTGGTTGCGCTGACAAAAAAGGTGTCTGCCGCCCTCGATACCGATTTTGATATCGAGGTGGTCGAGGCCCATCACCGCCATAAGGTCGATGCCCCTTCCGGGACGGCGTTGATGCTGGGCGAGGCCGCAGCAGAGGGCCGTGGCGCAGCATTGCACGATGTCTATGTTGCGGCCCGCGATGGGATCACCGGGGCCCGCAAAGAAGGAACAATCGGCTTTTCAGCCATCCGGGGCGGCGACATTATTGGCGACCATGACGTGATTTTTGCCGGCCCCGGCGAGCGCATCGTGCTGACCCATAAGGCCTCTGACAGGGCCCTGTTTGCCAAAGGCGCGCTGCGGGCCGCAACTTGGGCCTTTGATCAGGAACCGGGGCATTACGCCATGTCGGACGTGCTGGGCTTGTAAGGCGCACTCTGCCACCGGCGCGGCTGGCGCTCCTACTGGCGCATCACGATTCCGCCAGAACGTGTGAAAAATGTACACGCCCAGTCGTCAAACCAAGGCAACCGCGCTATGTCGTTTATCGCGTTGTTTTAGGAGTTGCCGACCATGCCTCGCCTCACTGCCCTGCTCGCGGCCGTTTTGGCCGTCGCAATCCAGCTTGCCCCAACCACCGCCACGGCGGAGGACTTTCAGCTTGTCACAGAAGAGAGCGAATTTCGCGCGCTGATCTCTGGCAAAGATCTAAAGCGCTTTGCGATTTCTTTGTCCGTACAGCCCGATGGGCAGATCACGGGCAAGGGTTACGGGCGCAAAGTCACCGGGGATTGGCGCTGGGAAAGCGGCTACTTCTGCCGGGATTTGTTCTGGGGCAAAACTGACCTTGGCTTCAATTGCCAGAAAGTGCTCCGCAACGGGGAAACCTTGCGCTTCATCGAGAATCGTGGCGCGGGCCGCTACGCGGATTTGCGGCTGAACTGAGCCCACGCGTGACACCCTTCTGAAGGGCCCACGCACCCTCAAAAATCGATCGCGAGGCCCTTCTTTTCCCAATCTCCATAGCGAACAGGCTCTGGCCCGTCGCGGCCACCCAACTCTGTTGGCATGTCGGCTGCGGCTTGTTTCGCACGGCGGGCATCGGCCTCTTCCAGCGCGCGGCGCGCGATCTCGGGCAGCGCGGCCCGGCGCGCAGCTTCCCGGGCGGCCGCTTCTTCTGCGGTTAGCGGAACAGGGTCATTCTTTGCATCCGATGCAGAGCTTTGCGGGTCTTGAGACATGACGACTCCTTGAGGCGGCGATAGGGTTGATATACCCCGCGCGGATCGACTCGCAACGGGGCGGACCGCCACATGACACGCACACCACGCCATACCGGCTCCAGAGGCAAGGCTTCTGCAGCCCGCAAATCAGCCAGATCAGCCGGCGCAAACGGCGCACGCGGCAAGGATCGCGCGGCCCCGCGGAATACAGCCGGGCTGGCCCCGCGCGCGGCTGCGCTAGAATTGCTGGGTGGCGTTATTTTGCAGCAGCGCACCTTGGCCGAATTGGAATCAGATGCCAGCTTTATGGCGCTTTCTCCCTCCGACAGGGCCACCGCCGGACGGCTGGCCCGCAACACCCTGCGCCTGTCCCATCGGGCAGATGCCATGCTCAAGCCCCATCTCAGCCGCAGCCCCAGCATGGTCATCCAAGTGATCCTGCGCATGGCAGTGATCGAGATGATCGAATCTGGTGCGGCCTCCCACGGTGTCGTGAATGCCGCCGTATCCCTTGCGAAACAGCAGCAGAAAAGCTCAGCAGGGTTGGTTAACGCGGTGTTGCGAAAGGTGGCAGAGGCGGATCGCACCCCATGGGATAAGGCCCCGGCAACCCGACTGCCGAATTGGCTGCGGGGCCGACTGGGCAGTGCCTATGGCAATGCCCGCGTGGCACGCATGGAAGAGGCTCACAGCGCCGGCGCCCCCCTTGATCTGACCCTCAGAGACCCCAAGACAGCAGACCGTTGGGCGGCAGAGCTGGACGCCGAAATTCTGCCCACAGGCTCCCTGCGATTGCGCGCTGCCGGGCAGGTGTCAAAGCTGCCCGGATTCGACGAGGGCGCCTGGTGGGTGCAGGATGCAGCCGCCGCCTTGCCCGCCCATATTCTTGCCCCTCAACCCGGCGAGCGGGTGCTGGACCTCTGCGCCGCCCCCGGTGGCAAAACCCTGCAGGCTGCCGCCGCCGGGGCAGATGTGACGGCGCTCGACATCTCGGAAGGGCGCTTGGCTCGCCTGGAAGAAAACCTGTCGCGCATGGGCCTCAAGGCAGATGTGGTGGCTGCCGATGCGCTGGACTGGGAGCCCGAACAGCTTTTTGACGCGATCCTGCTCGACGCGCCCTGCTCGGCCACCGGAACGGTGCGCCGCCACCCGGACTTGCCCTATGTGCGCACAGCGGAGGATGTAACCGCCCTGCGCGATCTACAGTTCGAACTGGCGACACGAGCCTGCGACTGGCTGGCCCCGGGCGGACGCCTGATGCTGTGCACCTGTTCGCTGCTGCCTGCCGAGGGCGAAGATCTGCTGGCCCAGCTGCTGGAAGTCCGCCCCGATCTGCAGGCAGACCCGCTTGCGGAGGCCTGGCCGTCGAAGTGGTACGCCAAAGCGGGTGGCCTGCGCCTGACACCGGATCTGTGGCCCGAGCATGGTGGCATGGACGGCTTCTTCATGGCGCTGTTGCACCGGACGTCGTGAGCTGCGCTGTCGCGCCAACCAAGCGTGCGCCCAACTTTTCGCCGATTGCCCCTCTGGGCTCGTCCGCCGCGTTTACACCCGCCGCGCTGCAGCGTAGTCTGCCCGCATCGGCAGACACGCGCTTTACAGCGCCCAAAGATAAAAGTTGATGGCAGACAACACCGCCTCCTCCACGGGTGCAGCAGAACCTGCGCAGGCCGATCGCTTCCGGCGATGGTCGAACAGGTTTCATGCCTGGCGGGCCGCGCGCTCCTCCCCCGCAACGGCCTTTGCCTCACAACCGCAGCCCCGGATGGTGGGCGATGTCGCAAGGGGCCGGCAATTGATGGCCGGCAACATCCTGCTGGCCGGGGAACTGGTGGAGGCGCCCGGTCTGCTGCCCTGGGATATTGCCATGCCGTCCTCTGCGTTTGAGGGCGCGCTGCACGGGTTTCGCTGGCTGGATGACTTGGCCGCCATCGGCACGGCCGACGCGCGGAACACGGCCCAGGCCTGGACGTGGGATTGGATCGAACGGTTCGGCAAGGGCAAAGGCGCTGGCTGGACCCCGGACCGCACGGGGCGCCGCCTGATCCGCTGGATCAGCCATGCGGTGCTGCTGCTGCGCGGGCGTCCCCAGGCCGATAGTGCCGCTTTTTTCGCAGTGCTCGGACGGCAGACCCTGTTCCTGTCGCGCCGGTGGCACGCGGCAGCGCCCGGTCTGCCCCGCTTCGAGGCCGTCACCGGCCTGATCTATGCGGGGCTGTCGCTTGAAGGCATGGAGCGCTATATCGCGCCTGCGCTTGACGCCCTCGACAATGACTGCGCGACCCAGATCGATGACCAAGGCGGGATCGCAACGCGCAATCCCGAAGACCTGCTGGAAGTGTTTGCGCTGTTGAGTTGGACGGCGCAGGTGCTGACCGAAGCCGGCCACACGCCGTCGCAGGCGCACAAGAACGCTCTGGAACGTATCGCCCCCACCTTGCGGGCCCTGCGCCATGCCGATGGGGGGCTGGCCCGGTTCAATGGCGGCGGAGCTGGCGAAGAAGGGCGGCTCGATCAAGCGTTAGCCGCCTCCCATGTCCGGCCCGGCCTGCTGCCCGAAGGCTTGGCCATGGGCTATGCCCGCCTGACCGCCGGGCGCACCTCTTTGATCGTTGATGCGGCTGCGCCTCCAACGGGGCCTGCCTCGGCCAATGCCCATGCGGGCACCCTATCCTTTGAGCTGACATCGGGCCGACGCCCGGTGATTGTCAATTGTGGCTCTGGCGCCGCCTTCGGGGAAACCTGGCGTCGGGCGGGTCGGGCCACGCCCAGCCATTCAACCCTCGCGATCGAGGGCGTCTCGTCTTCGCAACTGGCCCTGCCGGATGAGACGGGCGCAGTTCCTAAGGGCTCGGACTATCTGGAAACTGTCCCAAAGCACGTAACCGCGCAATCCAAACGCACCAGCCGCGGCTGGCAATTGCTGGTGGGCCATGACGGGTATGGGCCCAGCCACGGGTTGACCCATGTGCGCAACCTGCTGCTGTCTCTCGATGGGCGCACCCTGTCGGGCGAGGACCTGCTGGGGGCGCTGGACGACACCCAGAAGCGCAAGTTCGACTCCGAGCAGCCCCGCCATGACATGCAGGGCACCCCGTTCATCCTGCGGTTTCACCTCCACCCTGAGGTCGACGCCATCCATGACATGAACGGCACCGCCATCTCGATTGCCCTGCGCTCGGGCGAAGTATGGATCTTCCGCCACAACGGGAAGGCTGCCCTGACCCTGGAGCCTTCTGTCTATCTTGAGCCGGGTCGCCTGAAGCCCAGAGCCTGCAAACAGATCGTACTGCGCGCACGGGTCACGGATTATGCCATGCGGATCGTCTGGACCTTGGCCAAAGCACAGGATACCCCCCAAGCCGTCCGCGACGTGGAAGATTGACCCTGACACCCGCGCGGCTGTCCATTCACGCATCCGAAGCCGCTGCTGGCAGGGATGCCCCGCTGCCAAAGGATGATCGCCTATGACTGCCCCGAAACCGCTCCGCCGCGCCCTGCTGTCCGTCTCTGACAAAACCGGGCTGATCGCGCTCGGGCAGGCGCTTGCTGCACGCAACGTGGCGCTTTTGTCCACGGGCGGCACGGCCAAGGCACTGCGAGACGCCGGTCTGGACGTGAAAGACGTCTCAGAGGTGACCAACTTTCCCGAAATGATGGATGGCCGCGTCAAAACCCTGCACCCGGCGGTACATGGCGGTTTGCTGGCCGTGCGCGACAATCCCGATCACGTCGCGGCGATGCAGGAACATGGGATCGGCGCGATCGATCTGGTGGTGGTCAACCTCTACCCGTTCGAGGCCACCGTCGCGAAAGGGGCAGACCACGCCACATGCATCGAGAACATCGATATTGGCGGCCCGGCCATGATCCGCTCGGCAGCCAAGAACCACGCCGATGTCTGCGTGGTGACCGATGTGACGGATTATGATGCCTTGCTGGCCGAGCTTGACGCCCATGACGGGGGCACCACGCTGGCCTTCCGCCAGACGCTGGCGCAGATCGCCTATGGGCGGACGGCAGCCTATGATGCCGCCGTATCCAACTGGATGGCCGGGGCGCTGGACATCGCCGCACCGCGCCGCCGGACCTTTGCGGGCACACTGGCACAGACCCTGCGCTACGGCGAAAACCCCCATCAGCAGGCCGCCTTCTACACCGACGGCTCGGGCCGTGCGGGCGTTGCCACCGCCCGTCAGGTGCAGGGCAAGGAGCTGTCCTACAACAACATCAACGATACGGACGCCGCCTATGAGTTGGTGGCAGAGTTCGACCCCACCACCCCGGCCTGCGCGATCATCAAGCATGCCAACCCCTGCGGCGTGGCCATCGGAAGCAGCCTGCTGGAGGCCTATTCCCGCGCCTATGATTGCGACCGCACCTCGGCCTTCGGGGGCATCGTTGCCCTCAACCAGACGCTGGATGCAAATACCGCCAAGGCGATCACCGAGATCTTTACCGAGGTGGTCATCGCCCCCGGCGCCTCCGAGGAGGCCATGGCCATTTTCGCGGGCAAGAAAAACCTGCGCCTTTTGCTGACAGACGGCCTGCCGGATCCAACCGCGCGCGGCGCCGCTGTGCGGCAGGTGGCCGGTGGCCTTCTGGTACAGGATCGCGACGTGGCCAATGTTACCCGCGATACGTTGAAGGTTGTCACCAAGCTGCACCCCACCGAGGCCCAGATGCAGGATTTGCTGTTCGCGTGGTCGGTGGCCAAACACGTCAAATCAAATGCAATCGTCTATGTCCGCGACGGCGCGACCGTGGGCGTTGGCGCAGGCCAGATGAGCCGCCTCGACAGCGCGATGATCGCTGCCAAGAAGGCCGAGCGCATGGCCGAGGCTCTGGGCCTGCCAGCGCCGCTCACACAAGGTTCCGCCGTGGCATCTGATGCGTTTTTCCCCTTTGCCGACGGCCTGCTCGAGGCCGCCGCGGCTGGCGCCTCCTGCGTGATTCAACCCGGCGGCTCCATGCGCGACGACGAGGTGATCAAGGCGGCCGATGAGGCAGGCCTTGCCATGGTGCTGACAGGCCAGCGCCACTTCCGCCACTAGGACCCTCTCCATGCGCCTTTTGTATCTGTTCGCGGCTTTTGCTTTCCTGACGGACCAGCTGTCCAAATACGGCGCTCTGTACGGGCTGGGGCTGTCAGGCAGCGGACGGATGGAGATCTTTCCACCGTTTCTCGTGTTTATCGACAGCCTCAATACAGGGATCAATTTCGGCCTCTTCAAAGGCGCTCCCGAGGCGGCGCGCTGGGGCCTTGTGGGGCTGGCTGTCCTGATCTCACTGGCCGTTGCGATCTGGGCGGCCCGCAGTTTCCGCACGGGCCGGGAATTTGCCTGCGCAGGGCTTTTGATCGGCGGGGCCCTTGGCAATGCGCTGGATCGGGTGCTGCAAGGCGGAGTGATCGACTTCCTCAACATGTCCTGTTGCGGGATCAGCAACCCGTATGTGTTCAATCTGGCCGATGTCTGGGTCTTTGCCGGGGCGATCGGCCTCGCCGTGTTTACGGGCGGCAGTGATCCCAGCAAGGCACAGCCATGACCATGAATTTCACAGGTGACAAAACCCCCGTGACGTGCGCGGCTGAACCGGTTAGAACATGGCCAAGATGACGAGGGAGAGGGACATGGCTTCAGCCACCCACAAAACGCGTTCCATTGGCACAGCTTGTTTCAAAACAGGCTTGGCGCTTGCGCTGATTTCAGGTCTCTCCGCCTGCGGGTCTGGCGGCATTCTTGGTTTTGGCGGAGATCGTGAACCCGACCTGATCAACATTGACCGGGGCAGAACAGGCCCGGATGAATTTGGCTTCGTTCCAAACAAGCCGATCGAAGTTCCTGAAGATCTCGCAGCGCTGCCCCTGCCCAAGCCGGGCCAGGGCAACCGCGTAGACCCAACCCCGAAGGAAGATGCTGTCGCCGCGCTGGGGGGCAACCCCGCGCTCGTGCGCGACAGCGGCGGTGCGCCCACCCGGGATGGCGGCCTCGTGACAGCGGCCAGCCGATACGGCGTAGCACCGGGCATCCGCGAGCAACTTGCGGCGGAAGACCTTGAATACCGCCGCAGCAATGATGGCCGTCTGCTGGAACGCTTGTTCAATCTGACTATGTACTACAAGGCGTACGAGCCCCTCTCGTTGGACAAGTATGCAGAGCTGGAGCGGTTCCGCCGGTCTGGGATCCGCACCGTTGCGGCCCCCCCGAACCCAGCCGAAGACTGAGGCTGCCCGCGCAGCCCACACGCTGAGTGCACGCATCCTTTCCATGCCGAGCGGCAGGCTTTGCGCCTGAAGCCGCGCCGGCTGTTCGGCAGGTCTACTGACGGCCGAGAGACGCTGCTGCGGCCTCTTCGGGATTGCGCATCCAGACAGAGGCATTAAGCGCAGACGCGATCGTCACCCAAATCAGGTAGGGTACAAAGAGCAGCGAAGCGATCGGATCAAGCGGCCACATCGTCAGCACGCCGCCCAGCACCGAAAGCCACAGGATCGCCACAACGAACATCGCGCTGCGAATGCGTTTCAGCCCGAAAAACACTGGTGACCAGAGCCCGTTAAAGCTGATCTGCACCGCCCAGAAAGCCATGGCATAGGCGCTGCCCTGCAAGGGCGCAATGCGCGTGGCCGCAAGGGCCATGCAGGCGTACAGCACTGTCCACGTGATCGGAAACACCCAGTCCGGGGGGGTCCATGCCGGTTTGTTCAGGTCCCGGTACCACTGGTCAGGCGGGAACAGGGCGCCAGTGACAGCAGCACCCATGGCCGACCACACGAAAAGAGCGAGCAAGATCCAATCCATGCCAAAAAGCTAGGCGAGCAGACGCGCCCGTCCAGCCAACAGCCGCAGGCGGCCCTACTCGGCGGCGAACTGACGCGCGTGCTGTTCTTGCTGTTTGCGCTTGAGAGCGGCCACCAGATCCAGCGCCGAGGCCGCACGGCCCGTGGCCCCAACCGGCCCTTCGGCGGCCGCATCCACGAGGAAGGCAACCTCGGGCAGCGGCGCGGCATAGAGCACCGGGCTTTGCGGCATGAAGGTAGAGGCGCCCATGCGCAGACCGGCCTGTGTCAACCAGCCCAGCTTGGCCACCTTGCCCGTATGGGCACGCTGCGTCACGCTATCATGGCCAGCACGGGTGATTTCGGTGCCGATCCCGGCATAGATCAGGCGGGCAGCGTAGATCCCTGTGCGGCAATCGCGCGGCAGGGCCGAAATCCCCGCCTCCGAGCGCAGATACAGCCGATGGGCCTCGGCGAGCAGGCTGCGGACCATGCGCCGGATCGCCCGGCTGGGTACGGGATCGGCGAAAAAGGCCTTCGGATCGATGCCGGCGTCTTCCATCCATTCGGTCGGAAGGTAGAGGCGTTCGGCGCGGGCATCTTCACCCACATCCCGCGCAATGTTTGTCAGTTGCATGGCCACGCCCAGATCGCAGGCGCGGGCAAGCGCATTGGGATCCCGCACCTCCATCAAAACCGCCATCATTGCGCCCACGGCAGACGCAACCCGCGCGGAATAGGCGCGCAACTCGGAGAGGTTGGCATAGCGCCGCTCGATCGCATCCCAGGCGAGGCCTTCCAGCAGCGCCTCGGGCAGGGCACGCGGCATGTCGTAATGCTCGACCACAACGGCGAAGGCACGGTCGGCCGGGGCATTCATCGGGCGCCCGGAATAGACCCGCTCCAACCGTTCCCGCAAAGACAGCACTGCGGCGGCTTTCTCGGTCTGCAAGTCAACCGCGTCATCGGCAAGACGGCAGAACGCATACAGCGCAAGCGCAGGATCCCGGACCCGTGCAGGCAGCACTTTCGAAGCCGTATGGAAGGACAAAGAGCCTGTCCGGATCGCTTCGCGGCAATGCGCCATATCCGAGGGGTCAATCGGGGCGGTGCCGCGCTTATCGCGTTTGCGCACTTGCAAAACCACCGTGTCTTGCTCTGCGATCGGGCGTTTGGACTGTGCGTTCATTCTGCTGCCATCCTTTCGGTGGCCGGCACCAAGGCAACGGCCGGGTTCGGCACCAGCTTGCCCAGCACCTCAGCCGATGAGATGACCCCGGGCAGACCAGCGCCTGGATGCGTGCCGGCCCCGACGAGATACAGCCCCTGTGCCTCTTCCGAGACATTGTGCGGACGGAACCAGGCCGATTGCAGGATACGCGGCTCGATCGAGAAGCCCGCCCCAAGGGGCGAGAGATAGCGATCGCGGAAGGTGTTCGGCGTAAACACTTCGGAGGCAGAGATCCTGTCCGACACGCCGGGCATGTGCTGTTCCAATGCGGCCAGCACGCGCTGCCGGTACGGTTCGGCCTCGCTGTCCCAGTCGACACCATTGTCATGGCCCAGATGGGGCACCGGCGAAAGCGCGTAGAAAGTGTCGTCCCCGCTGGGTGCGCAGGTGGGATCGGTCACGGATGGGCGGTGCAGATAGAGGCTGAAATCCTCCGCCAGCTTGCCCTTCATGAAGATATCATGGACCAGCCCCTCGTAGCGTGGCCCGTTGATGATCGTGTGATGGCCCACATCGCCCCACATGTCGCGGGTGCCCTTGGTGCCGAAATACCAGACGAACAAGCTCATGGACCAGCGCGTGCGCTGCAGCCTGCGGCTGGACCAGCGCTTGCGCGGCTGCTTGCGCAACAACCTGTCATAGGTGTGGCCCGCATCCGCATTCGAGACGACGATCTCCGCCGGAAGCATCTGGCCGTCGACCATTCGCACGCCCGTCGCGCGGTTCGCCTGCAGGAGGATCTCATCGACCTCAACCCCCTGAAGCACCTCGCCGCCCTGCTGGTGGATGACGTTGACCATGGCCTTGGCAATCGCTTCGACCCCGCCCATGGCGTAGTGCACTCCGAATGCCTTCTCGAGATGGCTGACAAGCGCATACATCGAGGTGACCTTGAAGGGATCGCCTCCAATAAACAGAGGATGGAAGCTGAAGGCCATCTGCAGACGCGGATCCTTGAAGCGCTTTGCCGCGTGGGCTGCCACCGAACGGTCCGCCCGCAACCAGGCAAAGGTGGGCAGCACCTTGATCAGTTCCCACAGTTCATTCATCGGGCGCCGGCCCAGATTTTCAAAACCGAACCAGTAGCGCGTTTCCGCATCCTTGAGGAACTTGGCATAGCCTTTCAGGTCTGCCGGGTTCAGGCGGGTGATCTCGGCACGGACGCGGTCTTCGTCGCCTGACATCTCAAAGGTGGAGCCATCGGGCCAGCGGATCTCGTAGAACGGATCCATCGGCCGCAGATCGACATCCTTCTCAAAGTCGCGGCCGCAGGCGGCCCACAGATCCTTGAAGACCTGTGGCACGGTTACGATCGTCGGGCCCAGATCAAAGCGATGCCCGTTCTGCCACAGGGCCGATCCCCGGCCACCGGGTGTCTCCAGCCGATCCAGCACGGTCACCTTATAACCTTTGGCGCCCAGCCGCATGGCTGCCGCCAAACCGCCAAGCCCGGCGCCGATCACAATCGCTTTTGAAGGGGCGCGAGAGGCGCCGCGGAGGGGAGTCGCATCTGTCATGGGAATTACCATAGGACTGTCAACTTTGGTTGACAACTATCATTGAAAGTCTTTCATTACATATAGGAGTGAAATCAGAGTCGTTGGGCGCGTCACTGTTCGCCGCGCCTGACAGGCTTTGGCCACGGGTCTAAGACAAGGGTTTGCCAGGATGCAGGCTGTCAGCCTCAGCTTCCACCGCTTTGACGCGCTAACAGCGCGGCTTTGGGTGCTGGGCCAGATGGGGGCCGCGCGCCTGACCTTGCCCCGCACCCCCGGCATCGGCTTCTGGAAGCTCTGCGGATCAGGCGTGGGCGAGGGATTTACACCGCTGCCCAACACCGCCGTCTGGGCCATTCTTGCCACGTGGCCCGATGAAGATACCGCCCGCCAACAGGTTGAAAATGCGCCTACTTTTAAGCGCTGGCGCGAGACCGCAGATGAAACCTGGAGCATCTTTCTGACGCCCACATCCGTGCGCGGAAACTGGTCGGGGAAAACCCCGTTTGAAAAGACAGCCGAGCCCAGCCCCGGCCCGGTTGCGGCCCTCACGCGGGCCACGGTAAAGCCCCGGATCGCCCACCGGTTCTGGGGTCGGGTGCCCGCGATTTCAGACGTGATCGGCGCTGATCCGAACGTCGCATTCAAGATCGGGATCGGCGAAGTGCCCTGGATGCAGCAGGTCACATTTTCGGTTTGGCCGGACACGCATTCCATGAGTGAATTTGCCCGGCGCCCCGGCGGCCCCCATGCCGAAGCCATCCGCGCCGTGCGCAATGGTGCCTGGTTTCGCGAAGAACTGTACGCCCGTTTCCGGATTCTCGGGGACACGGGCCGCTGGGACGGCGCAAGCCCCCTGGCTCAATTGGAGTATGCCGCATGAGCAGCAGACAGCCCTTCCCCTTCTCGGCCATCGTCGGCCAGGACGAGATGAAACAGGCCATGATCCTGACCGCGATCGATCCCACGATCGGCGGCGTGCTCGTGTTCGGCGATCGCGGCACGGGCAAGTCCACCGCCGTGCGGGCTCTGTCGGGCTTGCTGCCCCAAATCACCGCCGTGGCGGGCTGCCCGGTCAATGCCGAAACCCGCGAGGCCTGTCCCGAATGGGCCACCATCACCGATGAAAACCTGATTGAGAAGCCCACGCCCGTTGTCGACCTGCCCCTTGGGGTGACCGAGGATCGCGTTGTTGGCGCGCTCGATATCGAACGCGCGCTGTCCCATGGGGAGAAGGCGTTCGAGCCGGGCCTGCTGGCGCGTGCCAATCGCGGCTACCTCTATATCGACGAGGTCAACCTGCTAGAGGATCACGTGGTCGATCTGCTGCTGGATGTGGCGCAATCGGGCGAAAATGTCGTGGAGCGTGAAGGGCTTTCTATCCGGCACCCGGCCCGCTTCGTGCTTGTCGGCTCTGGCAATCCCGAAGAAGGCGAGTTGCGTCCCCAGCTGCTGGATCGGTTTGGCCTTTCGGTTGAGGTTGCCAGCCCGCGCGATGTGGAGACCCGGATCGAAGTCATCCGGCGGCGCGATGCCTATGAGACAGACCATGCCAGATTCATGGATGCTTGGGCCGAGGCCGATGCCATTCTGCGCGATCAGATCGTCGCCGCCCGCAGCGCGCTCAAGACCCGGGAAACCCCGGATGCCACCTTGCGCGCCTGCGCTGAGCTCTGCATCGCGCTTGGGTCCGATGGCCTGCGCGGAGAACTCACCTTGCTGCGCGCGGCCCGTGCGCTCGCGGCATTCGAAGGCTTCGAGACCGTCGAGATTCAGCACGTGAAGGCCGTCGCCCCATCCGCCCTGCGCCACCGCCTGCGGCGCGATCCGCTGGACGAGGCCGGCACAGGGGCCCGCGTCGGCCGTGTCGTGGCCGAGGTTCTGGGGTGAGCGGCCCGCTTCAACGTGCCCGGCTGGCCCTGCGCCTGCTGGCCGTTGATCCCAGCGGGCTGGGCGGCGCGCATCTGCGGGCCCGCACCGGGCCCGTGCGCGCAGCACTTGAGGCGGATATCAATGCCCTGCCCGGGCCCATACGGCGCATCCATCCCGCCATTACTGACGAACAGCTTTTTGGCGGGGTTGACCTGTCTGCCACTCTGGCAGAGGGGCGTACGGTGCGCACCGCTGGCCTGTTGGAAACGCCCTGCACCCTTGTCCTGCCCATGGCCGAGCGCTGCCGCAGCGACCTTGCAGCCCGACTGGGTGCGGCGCTCGATCGACAAAGCCACTGCGTGATCGCCCTCGACGAGGGTGTCGAGCCGGAAGAAGGCCTGCCGCCGGCGCTGGCGGACAGGCTGGCCTTCAGCGTCGATCTTGAGGACTTGTCCCTGCGCGATATCGGCCCCGCAGATCCGCCCCCGACCGGGGCGCGTCGCACCGATGCGGTGCATGTGCCCACGGGCGCGATATCCGATCTTGCCCTGTTGGCCGAAAGCCTTGGTGTTGAAAGCCCCCGCGCCCTTCTGCTGGCCCTGCGGGCCGCCCGGGCCCATGCCGCCCTCGAAGATCGCGCAGAACTGGAGGCCGCAGACCTGACGGTGGCCGCAGCCCTTGTGCTGGCGCCGCGGGCCACGCGCCTGCCCCAGATGGAAGACGACACGCCAGAGGCGGAGGAAGAGCCTCCCCCGCCACCGCCCCCAGAAGAGCCCGAAAACGCCGAGCAGCCCGATGCCCCCGCTCAAGAGCAGGAGCAAGACATGATGATCCCTCAGGATCTTCTGCTGGAGGCCGCCGCCGCTGTTCTCCCGGCAGATCTGCTGGCCCGTCTGGCCGTGGGCAGCTCGGGCATGGTGCGGGCCGGTGGTTCGGGGGCAGGGCAGCAGCGCAAGGGCAATCGGCGCGGGCGCCCGATGCCGGCACGGCAGGGCCGTCTGGACGGCACGAACCGCCTCGATCTGATCGGCACCCTGCGCGCCGCCGCCCCCTGGCAACCCCTGCGGCGCACACACGCCAAGACCGCGCAATCGCTTCATGTGCGCGCCTCCGATTTCCGGATCAAGCGCTACAAGGAGATGTCGGATCGCTTGCTGATCTTCGTCGTGGATGCCTCTGGCTCTGCCGCGATGACACGGCTGGCAGAGGCCAAGGGCGCGGTCGAATTGCTCTTGGGCGAAGCCTATGCACGGCGCGATCACGTCGCCCTCGTCGCGTTTCGCGGAGAGGGCGCGGATGTGCTGCTGCCCCCCACCCGCAGCCTTGTGCAGACCAAGCGCCGCCTCGCAGCCCTGCCCGGCGGAGGCGGCACCCCGCTGGCCGCGGGCATGCAGGCCGCGCTGGAGGTTGGGCTGGGCGCGCGCAGTAAGGGCATGACGCCGACAGTTGCCCTGCTCACGGATGGGCGCGCCAATATCGCACTTGATGGCCAAGCCGACAGGCAGGCCGCAGGCGCCGATGCCACCCGCATGGCGCGCCTGCTGCGCGGCAACAATATGCCCGGGCTTGTCATCGACATGTCCCCCCGCCCGCAACGCCCCTTGCGGGCACTGGCAGAAGTGCTCGACGCCCCCTACATCCCTTTGCCCAGAGCAGACAGCAAGCGTCTGTCGACCGCGGTGTCGGCAGCGCTTGACGCCTGAGACAGGCCCGTGGACTGGCGTCGGGACAGCGCGGGATGGCCCCATGCGCAGCGATCCACATTCGAGCGCGTGCGCCCGCATCTTTGGCACGTGCAGCAGATGGGCCATGGCCCCGATCTTGTGCTGTTGCATGGCGCCGGCGGGGCCACCCATTCCTGGCGAGGGCTGATGCCCTGTCTGGCAGAGCAGTTCCGCGTCACGGCCATGGACTTGCCCGGGCACGGCTTCACCCGGCGCGGGGCAATGCAGCGGTCTTCCCTGCCGCTTATGGCCGAGGACACTTGGCGGCTGCTGGATCACCTTGACTGCACCCCCACTGCCTTGATCGGCCATTCCGCGGGCGGAGCACTGGCGCTGCAGATGTCGATCACGCGAAGCACACCGGTTTTTGGGATCAACACCGCGCTAGAGGATTTCTCGGGCGTTGCAGGATGGCTGTTCCCGATGATGGCACGGTTTCTTGCGATCAATCCGCTCACCTCGTCGGCGATCTCACGGATGTTGCGCACGTCTGACGTCAACGGCCTGCTCAAGGGCACCGGCTCGACGCTGGATGCAGAAGGGGTGGCGCTCTATGCCCGTTGCCTGTCGAATGCCGATCACATCGAAGGCACGCTGGCCATGATGAGCCAATGGTCGCTGCGGGGCTTGCGCGGCAGGTTGGATCAGATCACCGCCCCTGTGCACCTGCTGGCAGGCAGTGCCGACCGGACCGTGGCCCCCGCCACGTCAGAGCGGATGGCCGCCCGTATGGCCCATGGCACCCATGAAACGCTGACTGGCCTTGGCCATCTTGCCCATGAAGAGGCGCCCGAGGAAGTTGCCGCCCGCATCACCGCGTTCGTCCAACATCTGCCCGAAGCCTCGGCCCCCGTGCAAATGCGCCCCTGATCCCTTCGAAATCAGCCCCCGCCGTGATCTGAGCAGCGCACCGCAAGGTGCGATAGATCAACGGCAAGGTTTGGGCATAAAGATACCGCGCCAGAGCGGGCTTTCGCTTTTCGGGGCCTTGGTCAGGCGCTGTGAGCGCCGGTTTGACAACACCCCTCCGGTAGCGCGCAAAAAGGGGCGCCGGTATAACCCAACGCCCCTTCGGCACGCTGTCAAACCGTGCACAGTTTGGTTCCGCGATGGTCAGATGGTCTTACGCCTGCGCCTGCCGCTTTCTCCGCATGCCCAGCCCAGCAAAGCCGGCAACAGCTGTGGTCAAAAAAGAGAGGCTGGCAGGAACCGGGACAGTGGCCGTCCAGACCATGTACATATTTTCGAAATCAGAGGAATAGTTCGAGGCCCCGATATTTGCAGGAATCGTAATTTGGGGCTGAGGGAGGTCAGACGCGAACCTGCTTACTGGGTTAAGATCGTAACGGTCCACCCCGCGAGCCGCCCTCCAGTAACTTTGTATCATAGCCGGACACCAGATGGCTGGTGTTGGTAAAGTCGGCGCTTCTGATCCGCGTCACATCGAAGCCCCAACCGCGGGCGCACAATCTCAAAGCATATGTTTTGACAAAAGTATTCTACGCGCGGGAAGGGCGCTCAAATGCCCCAACGCACACACGCACAAGATCAACACGCGCCGGATGGGCAGGGGCGCAAATCGATTGGCGTTCAACCCGGGGGCGTTTTGCCTTCAGCCTTGGGCGCCGACGCACCAGCCTTTGGGGAGGGCAATTCAGATTGCAGATAATCGGCGGTCTGCAGGCCCATGCTTTGCCTGAGGCGCATCACACCCTCAAGTGGCCTTGGTTGGGCGAAATAAAAGGGCTGGCCCGAAACCAGGCCACCCCTTCAGTCGATCTGTATTCAGAGGCTGCTCTGACAAAGCCTGGGCTTATTCAGCGCCGAATTGTGCCAGATACGCATAAAGATTGACCGCATCATCGGCATTGCGCACGCGGTAGCTCATCTTGCCCCGGGCCCGCTTGCTGCCGGTGTATTCACGCAGGAAGCCGGTCGGGTCCTGCACATAGGCAACGAAATTCTCTTCGGTCCAGATCAGCGGCTCGAAATCGCCATCGCCCTCGCCCGCTTTGACGATGTCTTTGCCATAGCGGAAATCCTCAATACCGGCCGTTTTGCCAGCCAAGCCATAGAGGTTGGGGCCGGTCTTCGCATTGCGGCCTGCCAGTGTCTCGCCGTTGCCATCCTTCACAACATGGCAGCTGACGCACTGGCCAAATGCTTCTTCACCAGCGGCAGCGTCGCCCGAGGCAGCGTGTCCATCAGCAAATGCGGGGGATGTGCCGAGCAATGCGGCGGCGAGAATAAATTGGGTTGAACGCATGGTTCTGCCTTTCTCCTTGGTCGTAGGAGGGAAATTATCGCGCAAACGTCCGGGATCAAGGCGGTTGCGGCCCTGATCGCCAATTTGTCAGCCACAGTGCCTTGCCGTAGCCGGGCCGAGGGCCATAAGTAGGATATGCGCCGCTTTCTTTATGCCTTTTGTGCCTGTCTGTGGTTTGTGCCTTCCGCCCATGCAGAAGACAGTGCCGCCGCGCCCCTGCGCATCATCGTGGACCGCATGCCCACCAGCGTTGAACTGTTCCTGCGCCTACCTGCGCAATCCGTGGAGGCGGTGCTTGGCGGCAGTGTGCAGCCCCTGATGAACGCAGATGGCAGCTTTGATCTGGGCGTGTTTCGATCCAGTGGAACGGCAGAGCAAGGCGACGGGGTGCTGCATGAGGGCTTTCTGCAAGTGGGCGACGCCACAGTGGCGCTGCCTGCAATGTCAGTGATGCTGCATCCCGACACCCTGCCGATGCCGTTCGACACCCCGATCGACGGCGTTGCTGCGATGTCGATCTGCACGGTGCCGCCGGGCGCACAGGCACCTGCCCCCGCCGGGCTTACCTTGTATGGCGGCTATATTGCATACCCCGTGAACGGCGGGGAGCCGATCACGCTGCGTCTGGCCAGTGCCGCACCGCAGCCGGTTGAACTGATCGAGTATGTCGACGGGCGCAAAACACGCGAGCTGCTCCAGGTGGTGGCGCCTGGCGATGTGATCACGTTGGAGGCTGTTTTGATGGGGCGCGATGCGTTGATGGCGCGGCTGGGATATCTGGCCGGCATCAGCCTGCTACTCGGTGGTGTCGCCTTGGCCGGCGGTCTTTGGCTGGTGGCCAGACGGCGCGTCAAGGCCCGCGCGAACGGGGCCTTGACGGGGTCTTGATCGCTTAGGAGGTTTCTTCGGCCAGCAGGGCGTCTGCCCGTGCGAAGATATCCTCGTAGCGCTTCTTCGCCTTACCACGCTGACGAGCGCTCTTGAGGTCTTCGTAGTTACCGGACACATCGCCCACGAGGATCAGGCCAACCATGCCGGCCGAGTTGTGCGGCTTGCAATAGTAACCATAAGCACCTTCAACATCGATGGTCACTTCGACCTCGTCGTTGATCTTGCCTTCCCACATGGTTCCGCCCTCAGGCATCATATCCTCGTTGACCTGCGAGTTATGCCCACGGTCAGCGGCAACAAACTTGATGGTATCGCCGGGCTTGGCGCGCACGATATCAGGCACAAACACCTGGCGCTCACGCTTGTTGTCAGGATGGGCGTTCAGCATCTGCACTTCGTGCACAACCGGGCCTTCCGCGGCATCATCTGCGAACAGGGGCGCGCCCAGTACAGTTGCTGCGGCCGTTCCTCCCAACAGTGCCAATCCTTCACGACGCGTTACTTTCATGGCCGTCTTCCTTCTTTGTGATAACAGTCTGTTTGTTTTTGCGGGCCCTGCGACGCGCCCGATTGCTGGCTTTTCCTAAGAAAAATCTGGCTTGCTGGTCACGACATGCGACGGCATGCCGATTTTTCCAATAAAAAATGCCTTTCTGTGCAGATCCGCTTCAGGCAACCGCATGGGCCAAGGCGCACTGGGCCCACAATTCAGAGAGCGATGACACCAAATGTTCGATATCCGCATCGCTATGAAGGGGCCCGGGCGTGATCCGCAGGCGCTCCGTTCCCTTGGGCACCGTGGGATAGTTGATCGGCTGCACATAGATCCCATAGCTCTCCATCAGGATGTTGGAAATCGTGCGGCATTTGACCGGATCCCCAATCATGACGGGAATGATGTGGCTGTCATTTGCCATGTGCGGAATACCAGCCCGATCCAGAGCGGCACGCATCTTGGCAACCTGTTGGGCCTGGGCCTCCCGCTCCACGCTTGATGTCTTGAGATGCGCGATCGAGGTTTTTGCCGCTGCTGCCACCGCGGGCGGCAGGGCCGTGGTGAAAATGAAGCCCGAGGCGAAGGAGCGGATGAAATCGCACATCGCGGCGGTGCCAGTGATATAGCCGCCCACGCAGCCATAGGCCTTGCCCAGAGTGCCCTCGATCAGATCAATACGATGGGCAACGCCCTCGCGCTCGGAAATGCCGCCGCCCCGCGGCCCATACATGCCCACCGCATGCACCTCGTCGAGATAGGACAACGCCCCGTGCTTCTCGCAGACCTCGATGATCTCCTTGAGCGGTGCGATATCGCCATCCATCGAGTAGACGGATTCAAAGGCGACGATCTTTGGCCGGTCGCCCACCGCCGACAGCTTGCGATCGAGATCTTCCACGTCGTTGTGCTTCCAGATCACTTTATCGGCCCGTGAGTGGCGGATGCCTTCGATCATGGAGGCGTGGTTCTCACTATCGGACAGGATCACCGCATTCGGGATCTTGGATCCCAGTGTCGACAGGCTTGCCCAATTCGAGACATAGCCAGAGGTGAACAGCAGCGCCGCTTCTTTGCGATGCAGGTCTGCCAGTTCGGCTTCCAGTTCCACGTGGCAGTGATTTGTGCCCGAGATGTTGCGCGTGCCCCCAGCCCCGGTACCGCAGGCCTGAACCGTGTCGCACATGGCGGCCACCACATCCGGATGCTGCCCCATTCCAAGATAGTCATTCGAGCACCAAACCGTCACCTCCGACTTGCCGCCGTTATTGTGGAAATCGACCTTTGGAAACGCTCCACAGCGGCGCTCCAGCTCGGCAAAGATGCGGTAATTCCCCTCATCTTTCAGAGCCTCTAGGCTGGAACGGAAATGGGACTGGAAATCCATGTGTCTGGTCCTTCAGTGATAGTGTTTCAGCGGTCCGTTCCGGACGCTGGAAGTAACCAACGCCAAAGCTTGGCGTCGGGCAGCGGGACCACCATGAACAGGTGCTCCAGCAACGCGAGTGCGGCGAGCGCGGTGAACAGGGAATAGCCAATGACATCCGGACGGGATGTGGCCATCATGATGTGCTCGGCGCCCCAAAGCGTGATCCAGCCAAGACCGATCACCGAAACCGGGAACAAGACGTTCATCCGGGCGATGCGGAAATGGCTGGGCACATGGGACAAAGCGAGCGGCAGAAACTCTGTATTGATCCGGGGCACCCCGAGAAACAGATTCAGCTTGGCGGAGACCCGCGCGATGAACAGCAAGCCGAAGATTGCTGCCCCGTACGGGGTGGCTGCGCCCACCGCCGTGAAGCAGAGCGCGGCGCAGGTAACGAACAACAGCAACTCGTGATACGCGATCACCCCCCAAGCGCGCAGGAAACGCTCACCCGGGCGCAAACGCGACGGGCAGGGCTTGGTGATCGGCCCTGTGATCATGCCACACAGGAAAGCCAGTTCGATCCATCCCCAGATGGCCAGAACGGCGAAAAACTGGGCATAGACCGCAGAGACATTGGCCCTGCTGAGCGTATCGACAAAGATCGCAACGCCGATGACGAGCAGGAACAGAGAGCACAGCACAGCCCAGCGGTGGCTGTCTGGCCCACCGCGATCGGCCCGCTTGACCACGAGCAGGATCGCCCCGGTGGAAAACCACCAGGCGAACAGGGCCACGGCCCCGGCGATCCAGACATCGGGTGTCATGGGCGCACCTTATGGCCCGCAACGGGGCGGGCCGCAGAGGGATATGCAGCAGCTTTGCACATCAGTAGCAGGGCTGCAGACGGGTGGTCGGCGCCATCTCGTGCTTCTTGGCCGGGATGGTGTAGAGCGAAATGAACGCAAAGCCCGCCTTGGCACCATTTACCAGCTGGCCAAACTTGCCGGAGATGCCCCCGCGCCGCTTGGCCTGATCCATCGCCACCGAGGCCTTTTGCAGGCGCTTGAGGCCGGGCATCCAGCGCGGGTGATCGATATCCAACGTGATCGGGAAGATCTGTTCGGACAGCTTGGACGTCTTGCGGAAAACCTCCTGCCCGTACCAATCCACATCGACACCGAGGGCCTCATGGAAGGCGGGGCGCTGATGGTCGCGCACATACATGGTGGAATATACCGCCGTCAGGAAGAACTTGATCCACAGCACGTTCCTGCCGCTGGTCAGCTTCGGGTCGGTTTTCATCAGCAGGGCGAAGGCTTCACCGTGGCTGAACTCGTCATTGCACCATTCCTCGAACCACTTGAAAATCGGATGGAACCGCTTGTCGGGGTTCTCCTGCAGGTGGCGGAAGATCGTGATATACCGCGCATAGCCGATCTTTTCTGAAAGGTAGGTGGCGTAGTAGATGAACTTGGGCCGGAAATAGGTGTATTTCTTCTGCTGGGTCAGGAAACCCAGATTGACCGCGATCCCCGCCTCACGCAGGGCATCATTGATAAAACCGGCATGGCGCGCCTCATCGCGGGCCATCAGCTGGAACAGCTTTGTGATCTCGGGGTTGGAGCCACGCCGCTTCATTTCCTTGTACAGCACGCAGCCTGAGAATTCCGCCGTGCAGGAGCTGATCAGGAAGTCGATGAATTCCTTCTTCAGTTCGGGCTCCATGCCGTCCCAGTCCACGTGATCCCAGTCTTCGCTCTTTTTGAAATGGCCCTTGTTCGGGTCACTCTCCATCTGCGCGATCAGGGGGTCCCATTCATCGCGGATATGCTCCACGCTGATGCGGTCCATTTCGTCAAAATCGGTGGTGTAAAACCGCGGGGTCAGCAGAGTGTCCTGCATGGCCACATCGGTGGCCTTCTCCGAGGTCATTGCCTCGTCTGTGCCATGCAGCGATACGGGCGAATGCTTGCCGTTCAGTTTCTGGGTGTTCTGGACGTTCATAGCGTCACCTCCTCGGAGAACGAGAACTCGCAGAGTTCCATGAATTCAAAATCACCCGTCAGGCGCGTCCAGAGCCGTTCGACGGCAGAGGCGCGGGTGATCACGGCTGTGCGGTCCTCGGTGACGATCTCACCGTAGGGGGCCATGATCTCGGGGCCCTGCACCTCGACCGTGTCACCGGGCCAGACAACAGCCCCGTTGTTAAAGCGCACATGGGCGTGCAGGCTTTCAAACTTGTGGGAGATCTCGACCGTGCAGGGCGCGGTCTCTTTCTCGCGGGTGATAAGTCCCATGTTGTGTTCCCCTTTTCTGGGTTGTCCGGGACTGGCTGGGTCTCCGGTGGCGCGGGGCGCCGATGCAGTCTGCTGGCGGGCAGGCCCGCCAGCGCGATGGGTTTGCCCTCAGTTCAGGCGGGCGCTGGGCGGCAGAGCCGCGATCAACTCAGCAAAGCGGTTCTTTCCGACATCGCCGAAATGGCCCAGCTCCATGCTCCAGTTGCTGGCATCATCCACGAGGGCCATGCGCCCGTTCTCATAGGTGACGATGCGGACGGGCTCTGTGGCGGGCACGCCGTTTTGCATGCGCACACGGTCCAACGCGCGGGTCACAACCGAGATGAAGCCAGCGTCATTTTCGGACATGTCGGCCACCAGCGTGCCATCAGGCGCCAGGATCGACACCGCACCGCGGCGGCTGCCCTGAATCACCATGGCGTGCTCACTGAGCACAGGGGCATCTTGCGGCACGCCGACCAGCGGCCGGTCGGTGAACACCGCGTAAGACACCAGCAAAAGCGAGGCGATCGCCAGCATGAGCATGGCGCGCAGCAGCACGACAGGGATCATCTCCTTGTCACGGTTGCGCAGAGACGGCCCTTCTTGCTTGGCGGCCACGGTCAACGGAGAGGTAATCTCGGGCATATCGAGGCTCCCTTATTCGGCGGGCAGCGCGCCGGGCAGCGCGTCTGTCTTGGGTGAATCTGAATGCGCCACACGGGCCACTTTGGGCTGGGCCATGTGATCTTCGGCGGCCTCGGCAAACAGAGCGGCCACTTTCTCAGCCTCCGGAATGCAGCGGAAAGAAGGCTGGGGCCGTTTCATGCGCCAGGGCCGGATATGGGGCCACAGATACCAGTAGGACAGCATCTGGCCGCCATCTTCCTTCGGTTCGAACACGAGCGACCCAAAGCCGGATTTGCGATTGAGATTGAGCAACGCGTTTTGCAACTGTTGGAACGGCAGTTGCAACGTCACCTGCGTGGCAGCGCCCACCCGCAGGATCACCCGATGGGTTGTTAAGGTATAGATCGTCACGCGGGCCTGCGTGTAGCCGATCAGATAGAGCAGTGCCGTTGCCCCAATCGCAAGCAGCAGCAGCGGCACGACCGAGGCCATGGCAACCAAGAAGCCATGATCGTAGATCGCAGATGCCATGCGATAGAAGGCAAGCAGACCAAAATACCCCCACACCCAGTAGAGGCTGAGGCTGTCAACCGTCAGCCGCCAGGCATTTGGGCGCCCCTGCCAGAGGATTTCCTCTCCGGCGGGCAGTCTTTCGGGCAGCCCAGGGGCATACTCGAAGGCGAAATCATCGTGGCCGTCTTGAGGCATGGCGTTTTGTCCCTTGCTCTGGTCTTTTGCGTGGTCCGGGCGCGGCCCGGTGGGCTCCGGGGGGCGTGGCTGGCACCCCCCGAGGCCTCATTGGTGCCGGCTCAGCAGTAGAGGTGACCCGCGCCCACATAGGCGGAGATCTTCTCTTCCTCGAGCTTGGTGACCTGATCGTCAGCCTTGTGCTTCGGGATGCCGGCGAACCGGTCAAGCGTCAGGGCTCCCACTTTCACATGGCGCGACGTGATACGGGCCAAGGTCATTGGAATGAGCCGGGTAGAGCCATCCGCCAACTCGATCTCGAGATAGCGCACCATCTGCTCTGGCTCATCGACCCACATCTCTTTCACGATGCCGGCTTTCTTCATGTCCTTGGTGGCCACTTCCATGCCGCGCGGGTCACGCCCGGAGGACACTTCGAAGCCATGGCAATGGGCCATCGGACGCAGCTTGGGGAAGCCCTTGCCATCGAGTTCCGGCACATCCGCGCGCGGCACCCAAGATGCGGGGCCAACCCCATCATCCATGGCGTCGCCCGTGGGCATGAACGGAGATCCCGCGGCCTGCGAGGTTGCCTCCATGGGCAGATCCTCACGGCGATGGGCCGCCTCATTCTCGGCGCTGGGCACCGTAACCTCACCGCGGCCATGGGGCAGCGTGAAGGTTTTGGGATTGGGAACAGGGAAAAGCCCCTGGTTTGGCGAAGCGCCACCCTCATCCGATTCCAGCGGGTATCCTTCCCGCATGTTTTCCGTCTGCAGATAGTAGATCAGCAGTGCAAAGAAGATCCAGAAGAGCCAGATAGACAGGCTCGCCAGATCAAAGTTACCGAAGAAGTTCACACCAACCATTGTTTTCCTCCGATGGGTCAGGTGGGCAGGTCGGCAAGCCCGAACTTGCCCTGTGCCTGGGAATTCCGATGTTCGGAACGGGTTATCTTGAGCCGCACAAGCGGGCCCAGGATTGCGAGCGTTGCAAAGAGCAACGCGATCTCGATGTGATAGACCACCGAGTATCCGGTTGCCGGTCCGAGAAGATCGACCAGCTGTGTGGATTGAACGGCGTCGCGCACAGCGCCGCCGATAAAGATGGACAGGCCCGCGGCTGTGGCTTGGGCCGCACCCCATGCGCCCAGCGCAAGACCACGCCCAGCCAGCCCCTCGGCTGGCATCGTCATGGCCGCAGTGAGCGTTGCGACGGCAAAGAGACCACCGCCCAGCCCGATCCCGCAGGCTCCGGCATAAAACAGCCATGCCGCATCCAGTGGGGCCGCAAAAATCACCGCGCTAAAGGCGGCAATCCCGATCAGCAGACCACGGGCCGCCAGACGGAACGGATCTGCCTGTCGGGTCAGCCTGCGCGCGGCATGGGCAAAGCCCATCAGCGCCCCAGCCGCCCAGATCGCCGTCAGCAACGTCGTTGCCGAGACGGACAGGCCAAGAATTTCGCCGCCATAGGGTTCCAGCAGCACATCCTGCATGTTGAAAGCCATGGTGCCCAAGAACACGACGACAAGCAGACGCCCGGCTGTGCCCCCGGCCGCATAGTCGTTCCAGGCCGCGCGGAACCTCGGGCGCGGAGCAGCCCGCTCAGACTTGCTCATAGGGCGCACGCGTTCCTGGCGCCACAAGGCGATCACATTCAACACCAGCGTCGCGACCGCCGCCCCCTGCACAACCTGGATCAGCTTCAGGGCCGTGAAATCACGCAACAACGCGCCAATGATCACCGCAGACACGCCCATGCCCACGAGGAACATCACGTAGAGCAGCGCCACAACGCGGGGGCGCGTTTCATCGGTGGCCCTGTCAGAGGCAAGGGCCAGCCCCGCGGTCTGCGTCATGTGGATGCCGAGGCCCGTCATGATGAAGGCCAGCCCCGCCAGCACTTCCCCCGCGAACGGGATGTCATGAACAACATCCCCGCCCAGCACCAACAGGCATGACGGCATGACCGCAAGCCCACCGAACTGCCACAGGGAGCCAAACCACATATACGGGATCCGCTTCCATCCGATGGCCGAGCGGTATGTATCAGAACGGAAGCCCAGCAAGGCCCGGAAAGGGGCCACCAAAACGGGCAGCGCGATCATGGCCGCGACAACAATCGCAGCCACGGACAATTCGACGATCATCACGCGGTTCAGCGTGCCCAGCAACAGGACAGAGGCCATCCCTGCCGACACTTGGAACAAAGACAGCCGCAACAACTGCCCAAGGGGCAGCTCCGCGCTCGCCGCGTCCGAGAAAGGCAGGAACCGTGCCGAATATGACCGTCTCTGGCTCATTCTGCCGCCACCTGCAATGCAGTGTCGGGCGCCTGCGCATGGGGCGTCAGTTCCAGACAGGTTGAAATGTAAAAGCCGCTTGTGATCCGGCCGACTTCGCGCAAGCTGCCCGACCCGCTGACGTGCTGTGCAAGGCGCTTGGGCGCATGGGGGATCATGATCGGAGAGCGATCCGCCCGCGGAAACACCTTGCCCGCCCCCCAGAAGGCCAGCAGGAAGGGGGTGCGCGGGGCAACCGTAAAGACCACATTGCCCGCTACCCGCGGGGCAAGACGCGCCATCGCACGCCCGATATCCTCTCCGTTGTAGTATATCAGACTGTCCATCGCCACGACGTGATCAAAGCGGCCATGGGCTTCATCCAGCATGTCACCGGCCGCAAAGGTCACCTGATCGCGCAAGGACGGATCAAGCCTTTGCCGCGCGATCTCCACGAGGGACGGCGAGATATCGACGGCCACAACCTCCGCCCCGCGCGCGGCAAGTTCCTGCACCATCTGGCCCGCGCCACAGCCCGCATCCAGCACTCTCAGCCCGGACAAATCCGCAGGCAGGCAGGACAACATCTGCGCGCGCATCCTGTCGCGGCCCTTGCGCACGGTCTCACGGACCTTCGACACCGGCGCATCCGATGTCAGCCGCTCCCAAGTCTTGGTGGCGGTGCGGTCGAAATAATCTTCGACGCGGGCGCGCGTGCCCGTGTATGTCCGGGTGTCCGGCATCAATCGAATCCCAACAGTTCGAAAATTTCACGGTCCGGCAGCGGGGCTGGCGACAGCGGATCTGTGCCCCGCCACAGCGTCTCGGCCAGACGCACATACTCGGCCCGGCAATGCAGGATGTCCTCATCATCAGGCATCTCGAACAGCGTCTTCTTCTTGAGGCGGGACCGGCGGATCGCATCGACGGCAGGCATGTGCGCAATGCGGTTGAAGCCCACCCGCTCACAGTAGCGATCCACCTCTTCGGTGGTCTCAGACCGGTTGGCGATGCACCCAGCCAACCGCACGCCATAATTCTTGGACTTCGCCTGCACCGCCGCGATGATCCGGTTCATGGCATAGATGCTGTCGAAATCATTGGCCGTAACAATCACTGCGCGGTCGGCATGCTGCAGAGGCGCAGCAAAGCCACCACAAACCACGTCGCCCAGCACGTCAAAGATCACCACATCGGTGTCCTCTAGCATGTGGTGCTGCTTGAGCAGCTTCACGGTCTGCCCAACCACATAGCCACCACAGCCCGTGCCTGCGGGCGGGCCGCCCGCCTCGACGCATTGCACACCGCCCCAGCCCTCGGTGACGAAATCCTCGGGCCGCAACTCCTCAGCGTGGAAATCCACCTCCTTGAGGATGTCAATCACGGTGGGCTGCAAGCGGCCCGTCAATGTGAAGGTGCTATCGTGCTTGGGGTCACAGCCAATCTGCAGCACGCGTTTGCCCAATTTGGCAAAGGCCGCCGACAGGTTGGAAGACGTGGTCGACTTGCCAATCCCACCTTTTCCATAGACGGAAAACACCTTGGCCCCCTCGATCACAGTGGACATGTCCTGATGGACCTGCACCGAGCCTTCCCCATCCTCGCCCTTTTTCAGGATCGGAGGATTGGCCAGGCCCCGGGCCTTCAAACCAGCCGCCTCGCGCATTGCGGCACGGGCCGCGGGCGGGTTCTTGGGATCATCATACGGGCTCATGAAGGGCCTCCTGTCTGGGGCATGTCCGCCCCTATCATCTTGGCAAAAATACTCTGGGGGGCTCCGTAGGAGCGGGGGCAAAGCCCCCTCCCCGTCCCGCCATCGGCGCGCGATATGTCGGTGAGCCAAATCATTCCGCTGCAATCCCTTCCAGCCGGTCCTCAAGCTCGTCCGCAGCGTTCTGCAACGCCTCCAACGTGGCTTCATCAGGCTGCCAGTAATTGCGGTCAGACGCCTCCAGAAGACGCCCAGCCATCCGGGCAGATGCCTGCGGGTTCATCGCGGCCAGCCGCTTGCGCATCTCCTCGTCCAGCACAAAGGTCTCGGACATGCGCTGATAGACCCAAGGCTCCACCTGCCCCGTCGTCGCCGACCAGCCCAGCGTGTTTGTCACCTGTGCCTCGATCTGGCGCACACCCTCATGGCCATGCTTGAGCATCCCCTCGAACCATTTGGGGTTCAAAGACCGGGAGCGCGTCTCAAGCGCTACCTGCTCCTGCAAGCTGCGCACGGTATTGCCACCGCGGGTCTGATCCCCGATGTAAACGGCCGCTTCTTCGCCGCCCTTGGCGCGCTTTACGGCGCGGGCAATGCCGCCCAGCGTGTCAAAATAGTGATCCACCGTGGTCACGCCGAGCTCGGCGCTTTCCAGGTTTTGATAGGCCACATCCACGTCTCGCAGAGCTTTCTGCAGCAGGGCCGGGTTGGCTTTGGACTTGCCACAGACCCCATATGCAAAGGACTTGCGCGCCTCATAGGCGTCGGCCAGCTCGTCCTCTTCTTCCCAGGCGCCGCTGTCGATCAGCCCATTCACATTAGCGCCATAGGCCCCCTCTGCATTCGAGAAGACACGCAGCGCGGCCTCCTCGAGCGGCACATCCATCTGGGCGGCATAGGCCAAGGCATGGGCGCGAATGAAATTCATCTCGACCGGCTCATCGGCCTGCGCACATTTCAGCGCCGCCTCCGCCAGCATCTTGGTCTGCAGGGGCAGCAGGTCGCGGAAGATGCCCGACAGGGTCATGATCACATCCACTCGCGGCCGACCCAATTCCTCAAGCGGAACAAGGTCCGCTCCGGACAGACGTCCAAAACTGTCAAACCGCGGGCGCGCGCCCATCAGGTTCATGGCTTGGGCAAGGGGCACCCCGTCGGATTTGATATTGTCCGAACCCCAGAGCACCAGCGCCACGGTGCGCGGCAGACTGTCATGGGTGTCCAGCAAAACCTGCGCCTGCCGGGCCCCGTCTTGCATGGCAAAAGCGGTGGGCATCCGGAAAGGATCGAAGGCATGGATATTGCGCCCGGTGGGCAGCACGTCGGTGCTGCGGATCAGATCCCCACCCGGCACCGGTGCCACATAACGCCCCGAAAGCGCCCGCATCAGCCCCGGCAGTTCCGCATCTTCCCGCAGCAGCTTTGCGGCGCGGCTGCGCTGCTCTTCAGACTGATCGGCCATGGTGTCGAGATGCGCGTCGATCAGAGCCGGATCCATACCGCGCCCGACAACGTGCAGCCCCTCAGGGATCAATGCGTCCTCTGTCTCCAGAAGCTTCAGCCAAAGGGCCTCCACATCGGTGCCGTCCATATCCACAGCCTCGGCCTGCACGGTGATCAGGGCGCGCAGATCTTCGGCCTCTGTGCCAGAGCGATCCGCGAGGCTGCGCCAACGCGACAGGCTGTCCTTGAGATCGGCCAAACCCTTATAGAGCCCGGACGTAGCCAGCGGCGGCGTCAGATGGGTCACGGTCACAGCGCCAGAGCGACGCTTGGCCAAAGAGGCTTCGGACGGGTTGTTGGAGGCATAGAGATAGACGTTCGGCATCTCGCCGATCAGGCGGTCAGGCCAATCGCGCGCGCCGAGGCCCGCCTGCTTGCCAGGCATGAATTCCAGCGCGCCATGCATGCCGAAATGCAGCACCACATCGGCCTGCAGCGTATTCTTCAGCCACATGTAAAACTGGGTGAATGCGTGGGTCGGCGCAAAGCCCTTCTCAAAGAGCAACCGCATCGGATCGCCCTCGTAGCCAAAGGTGGGCTGGACGCCGACAAACACTTTGCCGAACTGCGCGCCCAGCACAAAAACGCCGCGACCGTCAGACTGGATCTTGCCCGGCGCCGGGCCCCAAACCGCCTCGATCGCCGCCAGCGGGGGCGTGTTGGCAACGATGGTGTCCGCATCCACATGGGCCGCCACATTGGCTTCTTGCCCAAATTGGGCCGCGTTGCCCTTCAGGATGGCGTCGCGCAGCGCATCGACACTCTGGGGCGGATCCACATCATAGCCTTCCTGCTTCAGACGCTGTAACGTGTTGAAAAGGCTCTCAAACACAGACAGGTACGCCGCCGTGCCAATGGCGCCGGCATTGGGCGGGAACCCAAACAGAACGATGCCAACGGTCTTGTCGCTGTTCTGCTTGCGGCGCAGACGCGCAAGGCGTTCGGTCTTTTCGGCGAGGCTGGCGATCCGCTCGATGCAAGGCGCCATCGCCTTCGAGCCCGCCACGCCCTTGCACCCGACAAAGCAGCCATTGCAGCCCTCGGGGCCGTGCCGGCCACCGAAGATGGTGGGGTTGGTCGCGCCGTCGATCTCGGGCAGGGCCACAAGCATCGTGGTTTCCACCGGCCCCAAGCCGCCGGAACTGTCGCCCCACTGGCCGAGGGTCTGGAATTCCAAAGCATGGGCCGCAAGATAGGGCACATCCAGCGCGCTCAGCACTTCCACGGCAGCGGCGCTATCATTGTAGGCCGGCCCGCCAACAAGGCTAAAGCCGGTCAAACTGACCATGGCGTCGATCTTGACGCCCTCTGCATCCCGGAAGTAGCGATCAATTGCCGGGCGCCCGTCGAGGCCACCCGCAAAGGCTGGGATCACGCGCAGGCCCCGTTCCTCGAACTTGCGGATCACGCCCGCATAATGGGCGGTATCTTCCGACAGAATGTAGGAGCGCAGCATCAGCACCCCGACTGTGGCCACCGGATTTGCCGGGCCGGGAATGGCCGCAAGATCCTCTGTCACACCCATGCCGGGCAGATCGGGATGATACAGCCCCACCTCCGGGTAATCGACCGGCGCGGCCGCCTCGATCCTCTGCCAGCTTTGGCCCTTGGCATAGCGCGACACAACAAAGCGGATCATCTCGCGGATGTTCTCGTCTGAGCCACCGAGCCAGTACTGCATGATCAGGAAATAGGCGCGCAGGTCCTGCGCCTTGCCGGGGATCAGCTTCAGGATTTTCGGCAGCCGCCGCAGCATCTTCATAGAAGACTGGCCGGATGCGGGTTTGTTCGATTTAGGCTTCAGCCGCTTGAGCAGGCCCACAAGGCCCGAGGACGGCTTGGACAGATCCAGATCGCCCATCTTCGTCATCGAGACGAGCGCCTGATCTGCAACCACACCAATAAAGGCGTCGACCTCATCGCGGCGCGCCTTGAGTTCGGGCATCAGCCCCATCACCTGATTTTCCAGGAAAAGCAGATTGCAGACGATGATATCCGCATGCAGCACCGCATCGCGCGCGGCCTCCAGCGCCCCCGGGTTCTCTGACCATTCGGCAGCGGCATGGATCTGCACCTGCAACCCGGGGAAATCCGCCTCCAGCTCAGACGCGACACGCTCCGCCGGGCCAGCCGCGTGGCTGTCCAGCGTTATGATGACGAACCGGTAGCCCGTATCAAAGTTGCGATCATCGCGCATAGTGGGCCTTTGCCTCGTAAAGAGTGTCGACAGAGATCTCAGTGACGCCTTTTTCGGCGGCGTATTTCTCGGTGTTGCGCTTGGCCTTGCCGCGCACAAAGAAGGGTATTTTCTTGAGCTCCTTCTCCGCATCAGCCAGCCATACGGCGACGTCGGAGCCGGAATTGGCCGCAATCGGGGTCGCGTCCGGAGCGGAAACCACTAACGCTCCGGACGCTGCCTGAACTGCTTCGGATGTTGCTTCCCGTGCAAGGTCAGCAACGTGTTGGGGCTCCGACACAGCCGGCGTGGGGTGGGCTTGCTCCACAGGACGCGGGGCATGCCCGCCATGGTGGGAGGGCCCAGCCTCATCATTGAACTCGAAATCTTCGCGGAACATCGCCAGAAGGTGCTCTTCGAGCCCCATGACCAGCGGATGCACAAGTGTATCAAACAGAACGTTGGCGCCCTCAAAGCCCATCACGGGCGAGTAGCGCGCTGGGAAATCCTGAACATGCACCGGCGCGGAGATCACCGCGCAGGGAATGCCGAGGCGCTTGCCGATATGACGTTCCATCTGGGTGCCCAGGATCATCTCGGGCGCGGCCTCTTCAATGGCACGCTCCACCTCGAGGTAATCATCTGTGATCAGGGCCTCGACCCCGTATTCCTTGCCCAGCGCCCGGATATCGCGGGCAAACTCTCTGTTATAGCAGCCAAGGCCAGCCACTTCGAACCCCATCTCATCCCGGGCAACGCGGGCCATTGCCTTGACATGGGTGGCATCGCCAAACAGGAAAACGCGCTTGCCTGTCAGGTAGGTGCTGTCGACGGAGGCTGACCACCAGGGCAGGCGCAGACGGCGTTCATCAGGCGCGGTTGTCAGCCCGGTGATGGCCTGCACCTCGGCGATGAAATCCCGTGTCGCCCCGACGCCCAGCGGGATCGTCTTGGTGCGGGGCTGATCCAGATTGCGCTCCATCCAGCGGGCGGCCGCATCTGCATGCTCGGGATAGAGCACCACGTTGAAATGGGCCGCGCCGAGGCGAGTGAGATCCATCGGCGTGGCATCCATGGGTGCGATCACATTGATTGCAACGCCCATCTCACGCAGCAGATTGGCAATCTCTGCAACATCGTCACGGTGGCGGAAGCCAAGCCCGGTTGGCCCAATGATATTGCACGAGATCGCCTCGCTGCGCGCCATCGGGCGGGCAAGGTGGCGGACAAGCTGGAAGAAGGTCTCATCCGTTCCGAAATTTTCCTTCCGGGAGTAGCTGGGCAATTCCAGCGCCACCACCGGGATATCAAGGCCCATGGTTTCGGCCAGACCGCCAGGATCATCCTGGATCAGTTCTGCCGTGCAGGAGGCACCAACGATGATCGCTTGGGGCTGGAACCGCGCTACCGCGTCACGGCACGCCTGCTTGAAGATGTCTGCGGTATCCGACCCCAGATCCTGGGCCTGAAAGGTTGTGTAGGTGACCGGCGGACGCTTGTTGCGCCGTTCGATCATTGTGAACAACAAGTCTGCATACGTGTCGCCCTGGGGGGCATGCAGCACATAGTGCAGGCCCTTCATCCCGGTTGCGACCCGCATTGCACCCACATGGGGCGGGCCTTCATAGGTCCAGACTGTCAGCTTCATGCGGGTGCCTCCTGAGCAGACGCATTCGGGTGGAGCCGCAGCACGCGCTTGCGATCCAGCGGACGGGAAAACAGACCAGCCAGATCTCCGGCCTGCTCGTAGAAATGGACGGGTGTGAACACGAGCTCGATCGCCCATTTGGTGGTCAGGCCGCGGGCCTCCAGCGGATTCGCAAGACCAAGACCGCAAACCGTGATTTCCGGGCGGGCCGCGATACAGCGATCCAATTGCAGGTCTACGTCCTGGCCTTCAGAAATCGTCGGGCCCTCGGGGATCAGCGCCAAATCCGCGGCAGCCAGCCCCTTGTGCAGGAACGGCGTGCCGATCTCGACGGCCTCCATCCCGCATTCCCGCGTCAGGAATCGGGCGAGGGGCACCTCAAGCTGGCTGTCCGGGAAAAAGAAGATCGACTTGCCCCTGAGCTTTTCCGCCTGCACCGCGATGGCCTTGCGGGCCCGCGCGCGCGGGCCGGCCGTAACGGCCTCGAAGGTTTCGCGGCTGACACCGTAAAGCGCCGCAATCGCAGCCAACCAAGCGGTGGTGCCCTCGTCCCCGAACGGGAAGGGCGCATCAATGCGGGTGGCACCGCGCCGCTCCAAAGCCTGCGCGGTATCGCCGAGGAATGGCTGCAACAGGGCGTAGCGCGTATTCGGACCAACCGCAGGATCATGGGCCGCGTCACGGCCCGGCAATACCTGCACATCCGAGATCCCAAGACGTTCGAGCAAGCTGATAGCCTGGTCTTCCACCACATCGGGCAGAGATCCTACCAACACCAGGTTTTGGGCATCAGTGTCAGGCAAGCTAGGCACCATTGCCGACAGGCAGGCATCTTCGCCTTGCGTGAAAGTGGTCTCGATTCCCGAACCGGAATAATTAAGAACTCTGACACGTGGGCCGTGAATGCCGGTCAGGCGCTGCGCGGCGCGTTCCAGATCCAGCTTGATGACTTCAGACGGGCAGGAGCCGACAAGAAAGAGCTGACGAATGTCAGGACGGCGTGACAGTAGCCTGTCCACCTCCCTGTCCAGCTCCTCATTGGCATCTGCCATGCCCGCCAGATCTTTTTCTTCGAGAATCGCTGTTCCAAACCGTGGCTCGGCAAAAATCATCACGCCGGCCGCGCTTTGAAGCAAATGCGCGCAGGTGCGTGAGCCCACAACAAGGAAGAACGCATCCTGCATTTTGCGGTGCAGCCAGATGATCCCAGTCAGCCCGCAGAAGACCTCGCGCTGGCCACGCTCCTTGAGAACGGGCGTGTCCTGACAACCGCGATTTGGGAGGGGCGCAAGGTCGTTCATGCCACCGCCTCCAGAGCTTCTGCCTGTAGACGCGCGGCGCGCAATTTCCAGATAAACTGGAAGGCGTTTACGCAGTAGGTCGCATAGGCAGCCAGCGCGATCATCATCTGGGTCGTCACGTCCCAATTGTTGAAAAGCGCATAGATATAAAGGGTATGCAAGAAGATCACGCCAAAGCTGAAGACATCTTCCCAGAAGAATGCAGGGGCCAGGAGATACTGACCAAACACGACTTTCTCCCAAATCGCGCCGGTCACCATGATCGTGTAGAGAAGCGCCGTCTTGAGCAGGATCGACTTCGTCGCCACCTCATATCCTTCGCCGGTATAGAGGTACCGCAAAACCAACACGAGGCTGATGGCAAAGACAATGAATTGGATCGGGGCAAGCAGCCCTTGCACCAATGTCCAGACAGTGGCGTCCCGACGCGCGCGCTCTTCCGGGGTGTACAGCCCGGCTGACACAGCCTTCGGGGGGGCAGTTTCATGCATTCTGGCGAGTCTCCCACTTGCTACTGTCAGAAATTATGGACTGCCGCCCCAAAGTGTCAATTGAAACTTACACTATAATGTTGTAGAGATTAGACACTGAGTCAGAGTGACATATATATGTCGACACGCATGTTGCGTGTGTGTGCGGCTTATAACGCAGATGGCTTGGTAGGTTTGTGCAGCCGCACCAGACTCATAGATTGTCAATTGATTTTGACATTTATACATGTCTGGCAGAAGCTCCCGGCACCCCGGCCGGTGCGAGGCTGCTTTCGGGGTCGCTGTCCACCATTATGGACAGTCTGAAATGAAGGATGCGACGACGTGAGGAAGGATCCGATACTGGCCGCGCCCTATACCTCTTCCGGAGGTATGTCAGCGTTTGCGCCGATCCTGCCAGATCTGCCCGCCGATTTTGATCTGCCAGCGCATCTGGACAGAGCCATCCTCAATCGCCTGATCGCAGCAGCCCTGCACCCGGACCGGCTCGAAGCCGAGGAAGTGCTCGTGGCCTGCATCTCTGAAGGCCTGACAGCGGACATTCTGATCGACAGCTATATCCCGACCGTGGCACGGGTTTTGGGCGAGTTTTGGTGTGTCGACACGCTTGGGTTTGCCGAGGTTACCATTGCCGTGGCGAGACTGCAGGGACATGTACGCATCCTCGATCAACTGTCTCGACGCCCCATCTTTGAAACGATGGACCCGCCCGCAATTCTGATGGTGATTCCGCCCAACGGATATCACACGCTGGGCGCTATGATTGCCCTGTCAAAGTTTCGGCGTTTGGGCGCATCTGTCCGCCTGATCATCGCCCAAAACTCTGAAGAGTTGGCGGAAACGCTGACGGAGCGGAGTTTCGATATGGTCGCGATTTCGGCATCCGGCTGCGAGAAGCTTGAATTGCTCCGGCTTTTGGTCGAAAAGGTACGGAAGAGTGGGCCAAACGTGCCGCCTATCGTTATCGGCGGTTCTATCCTAGAGACAGATCCGGAAGCCCATATTCATGTCGGCGCCGATTATGCGGCGGCGGACCCAAAAGAGGCGATGACGCTTTGCGGCCTGATGATTCCAAACTCCGACGCGAACAGCCGCGTCAGCGAGGTCTAGAGGATGAGACTGGTTTTGATCCCTCCGGACCTGGGACCGAGACGGTGACGTCGCGGGGCACCAAATACTGGAACAGCGGAGCCATTCCGCTGATTGCGCCAGACCTGCTCGGCGATATCATCTCCATGGCATCCGATCTTTCGATCGTGATCACTCCAGAGGGCACGGTCCTGTCGGTCCTCGTCAATCCGGCAAACACGCAGTTCACGCCCGCGGGAAAGTGGGAAGGCAAAGATCTGCGCCAGTTTCTGACCGCCGAAAGCGCCACGAAGCTGGACACAAAGCTTGCAGCCTTTGCGGAGGGCGCGCGCCACGATGAGATGGTGGAGCTGAACCATACGGAAGACACCCGCTGGGACTTCCCGATCCGCTATTCGTTCCATGCGATTGGGCCAGATGGCTCTTTGCTGATGCTTGGGCGCGATCTTCGCCCGGTCGCGGAAATGCAGCAGCAACTGGTGAAAGCCCAGCTTGCGCTGGAGCGCGACTACGAGGTGCAGCGCGAGTTTGATACGCGCTACCGCGTTTTGATGGAAACTTCACGCGAGGCGCTTGTTTTCGTGGCCGTTGCAACTGGACGTGTCGTTGATGCCAACAGCGCCGCGGCCCAGATACTGGGAACGGCACAGGGAAGCCTTCCCGGCACGGCCTTCGCCGGCGAGTTCGAAGGAAAACGCCGGGGTGAACTGCTTGAGATGCTGACCAATGCCGCGATCTCTGACAGTGACCGGCCCCTGCAACTGCATACAAAGAGGGGCCGCAAGCCCGTTCGCCTTGTGCCTCGCATGTTCCGCGCTGCTGGCGAGCGATTGTTGCTGTGTCGCCTCGATCTGGCAGAAAGCGGCGAGAGCGGCGGCGATGCCTTGGGTGAAAACCTCTCTGCGCTTTATCAGGAAGGGGTCGACGCCATTGTGTTTACAGACACCCATGGCAGCATCACCTCCGCAAATGAAAGCTTCTTGAACCTCGTGGACAGCGCCCATCTGAGCTCTGTGCGCGGCAAATCGCTAGGCACGTTCATGTCCCGCGGCGCGGTGGACCTGAAGGTGCTGATCGACAATGCAGCCCGCTCCGGGCAAATGCGCCTCTACGCCACGAAACTGTCGGGCGAATACGGGGGGCAAGTGCCCGTCGAAATCTCTGCAACTTATCTCAACGATCGCACGAACCCGGTCATGGTCTTCGTGATCCGCGACGCGTCGCGCGCAGAGGCGCTGCGTGCGCCCGGCGTTGGGGTCAGCGATGGCGCTGTGAAATCCGTCATGGAACTTGTCGGATCAGCAACGCTGAAAGACATCGTGGCCGAGACCACCGATGTGGTCGAAAAGATGTGCATCGAAACCGCCGTAGAGCTGACCCGCAACAACAGGGTGGCCGCAGCCGAAATGCTGGGCCTGTCGCGCCAGAGCCTCTACGTGAAGCTGCGCAAATACGGGCTTCTCAAGAAGGGCGGCGAATAGGCCAGCGCCATCGCCACCTGACATCACCACCTAACGGGGCCACACCCCACGCATCATCTTTGTCAAAGCAGCCCCCGGGCTGCTTTTTCTTGTCGCACAAGCCGTTCAGGGACTTGTCAGAATCAGACTGTCATTTAAAGTTGACACATGACTGTCAGCGACAACATACATCGCCCCCTTGGTGCGCCGCGCACATATCCCGAACCAAAGGCGGCTTTGACACTGATCAAGCCGATCACATGGTTCCCCCCGATGTGGGCCTATTTCTGTGGCACGATCTCTTCCGGAGGGTCTGTAGCCGAGAATTGGGCCTTGGTTGTGCTGGGGGTTTTGCTCGCCGGTCCGATTGTATGCGGCATGTCTCAGGCCGCGAATGACTGGTGCGACCGTCACGTAGACGCCATCAACGAGCCCAACCGCCCAATCCCATCCGGGCGCATCCCTGGCCGGTGGGGCCTTTGGATCGCGCTGGCGATGTCGGCGCTGTCCCTGATGGTTGGCGCGCTGCTGGGCCCTTGGGGGTTTGGCGCCACGGTCGTAGGGGTGCTGGCAGCCTGGGCATATTCGGCAGAACCCGTCCGGATGAAGCGCTCCGGTTGGTGGGGCCCGGGCCTTGTCGGGCTGAGCTATGAGACACTGCCCTGGTTCACAGGGGCGGCAATCCTGTCCGCAGGTGCGCCCCGCTTTGAGATTGTGCTTGTGGCCCTGCTCTATGGCATTGGCGCCCACGGCATCATGACGCTGAATGACTTCAAGGCCCTCGAAGGCGACCGGCAGACGGGCGTGCGCTCGCTGCCCGTCACGCTTGGGCCGGAAAAGGCCGCCAAACTGGCGTGCGTCATCATGCTGGTGCCCCAGGCCATCGTGCTGATGGCGCTGGCCAGCTGGGACAGGCCGGCCCACGCGGCCATTTTGTTGGTGCTAGGCCTCGGCCAGATCTGGGCCATGTCGGTGCTGCTGAAAGATCCCAAGGCCAAGGCGCCTTGGTATAACGGAACCGGCGTCCTGATGTATATCATCGGCATGATGGTCAGCGCCTTTGCCTTGCGTGGGCTGGAGGTACTGCCATGACCTTGGGGTGGGGAAGATTGGTGCAGCTGTGCCTGGCCAACGCGGCCATCGGTGGCTTGGCAGCCCTGCCAGTGAACCTTTTCAACCGGCTGATGACCGTCGAACTTGCCCTGCCTGCCCTGCTGCCCGGCCTGCTTGTTGCCTTGCACTACGGCGTGCAGCTGAGCCGCCCCGTATGGGGCCACAGATCTGACGCCAAGGGGGATCGGACACGCTTTATCCTTGGCGGGATCACGCTGGTGGCCGCCAGCGTCTTTGCCGTTGCATGGGGGGTGCATGTTGCCGAGAGCTCCTTGCTGCTTGCGCTTGTCATATGGGTTTTGGCCTACACTGCCATTGGGGTCGGGATCGGCGCAGCAGGCACATCTTTCCTCGCCCTGCTGGCCACCGCCGCCCCGGACCAACGCAAAGGGGCAGCGGCCACGATCGCGTGGCTCACGCTGATCGCCGGCGCCATCATCGCCTCAATCGGCACGGGTATTGCGCTGGATCCCTACTCGACCGAGCGCTTGCTCATCGTTGTGGCCTGCGTCTGCGGGATTGCCGTTCTGGTAACCGCTTTGGCCACTCTTGGGATCGAGGGGCGCGTGGCAGACACCGCGCCGCCCGCCAGCAGCCCGACCCTGCGCGCCGGGTTGGCCGAATGCATGAATGACCCAACCGCGCGGGCCTTCACCGGCTTTGTATTCCTGTCCATTCTGGCCTTCTACCTCTCCGAATTGGTGCTGGAGCCCTTCGCCGGCCATATCCACGGCCTCAGTCCCGATGAGTCCACGAAGCTGTCGGGGGGCAAGGATGGAGCGGCCCTGCTGGGCATGATCAGCGCCGGCGTCCTGTCGAGCTTTGGCATAGGCAATCTGCGCGCCTGGGCCGTGGCCGGTTGCGTGATTTCGGCGGCAGGGCTGGTTGGGCTGGCAGCGGGCGCGCCCTTGGTGCCTGCCACCGTGACACTGGGTCTGGGCAACGGGCTGTTCGTTGTTGGCGCCATCGGTTCCATGATGCGGCTTGCTGCGGCACGGCCCGGCGCCACCGGCACCCGGATGGGCGTCTTCGGCGCCTCGCAGGCCGTGGCCGCGGGCCTCGCCGGACTGATCGCCACCGGCACGCTGGACATTGCCCGTGCAGTGACAACCGATGCGGTGGCTTACGGGCTCGTCTTTGGCCTTGAGGCCGTTCTCTTCCTGGCTGCGGCCTATGTTGCGATGCGCCTTCTGGGCACCCCGCAGGAGGCCGCGCCCCCTTCTATTCTGCAACCCGGAGAATGATATGATCTATGACGTTGTTGTTGTTGGAGGCGGTCCCTCCGGTGCCACTGCCGCCCATGACCTGGCCACTTCAGGTCATAAGGTTGCACTGATCGACAAGGCCGGTCGGATCAAACCCTGCGGCGGGGCCATCCCCCCAAGACTGGTGCGGGATTTCGACATTCCCGACAGCCAAATCCTTGCCAAGATCACAACCGCCAGGATGATCTCGCCCACGGGCCGCTCCGTGGATATCCCGATCGAAAATGGCTTTGTGGGCATGGTGGATCGCAAGGATTTTGACCCGTTTCTGCGCAATCGCGCCGCAGCAGCGGGCGCGGACCTGCGCACCGGCACCTATACACAGGTCACGCGCGACAAGGATGGCACCCATGTCCACTACCGGGATCGCGAAAGCGGGGAAGAAAAGATTCTGACGACTCGCATGGTGATTGGCGCCGATGGGGCCCGATCGAATGTTGCCCGCACCCAGATCAAGGACGGCGACAAAGTGCCCTATGTGATCGCCTACCATGAGATCATCAAGGCGCCCGGCGCCGTCGGAAACTACCACCCCGACCGCTGCGACGTGATCTATGATGGGCGTATCAGCCCCGACTTTTACGGCTGGGTCTTTCCTCATGGCGACAGCGCCTCGGTTGGCATGGGCAGCTTTGTCAGAGAGGTCGACTTGAAGAAAGCCACCGCTGATCTGCGGGTCGCCTCCGGCTTGGACACCTGCGAAACCATTCGCCGGGAGGGCGCGCCAATCCCGCTAAAGCCTCTTGATCGTTGGGATAATGGCCGGGACGTAGTGCTGTCGGGTGATGCGGCAGGTGTTGTTGCGCCCTCGTCGGGTGAGGGTATCTACTACGCCATGGTCGGGGGCCGTGTGGCCGCAACGGCGGCGGCAGCCAAGCTTGAAAGCGGACGGATCAAGGATCTGCAACTGGCCCGAAAGCTCTTCATGAAAGAGCACAAGAATGTCTTCAAAGTGCTCGGCGCAATGCAGGATGCCTATTACAAATCCGATGAGCGACGGGAGCGCTTTGTGTCCCTGTGTCATGATGTCGACGTGCAAAAGCTGACATTCGAAGCATACATGAACAAGAAGTTGGTGAAGGCGCGTCCGCTGGCACATCTGAAGATCGGGGTGAAGAACTTGGCTCACCTCACCGGTCTTGTGTCCCCGGTGCACACATGAAGTCTATGTCTGAATATATCCCCGCCTGGATCGATGGCGTTCTGACGCCGGTCGAAAAACTGGAAGTCCACCAAAGGGGCCTCCGGCACAAAGCGGTGTCGGTGTTCGTGATGGATGGAGACAACGTGCTGCTGCAACGCCGCGCCTTGGGCAAGTACCACACGCCCGGACTGTGGGCCAACACCTGCTGCACCCATCCCATGTGGGACGAAGACCCTGCAGATTGCGCGATGCGCCGCCTCAAGGAAGAACTCGGGATTACCGGCCTCTATCCCGCCTACCGGGACCGGGTTGAATACCGGGCAGATGTGGGCGGCGGCCTGATCGAGCATGAAGTGGTGGATATCTACCTCGCCATGGGGGATCGAAAGATGTCGATCAAGCCAAACCCGGATGAGGTGATGCAGGCGGAATGGGTCGGATTTTATGATCTGACCGCCGAAATCCAGCGCCGCCCCAACCGCTTTACCCCTTGGCTGCAGATCTATCTGCGCGAGCACAAAGACCGAATTTTCGGCACATTGCTGACCGCCTGATCGCGGCCGCGCCACCCAGAGCGCCCCGTGCTGAGGTACGCATATGCCTTCGCAGCATAGCATGCGCAGGCCAAAGCCAGCGCTTTCTTGATCCGAAACATGCACCGGTTTGCTGATCACCACCTCCCCTATCCTGTCCTGGCATACCCAAGGCGCACAAAAGAAGCGTCGGGTTTCAGAGGCGTGTGGATTGCTGCCTCTCTGCTGCGAGATAGACCAGATCATCAACGCCCACCGCTGATATGGAGGCTGGCATCGGCCAAGCGCCATGCCTTGGCGGGCTGGCTGCCGCTGGCATGAATGTCGGTCCCGATCACAACGGGCGGATGGCTTTCACACGGATGCCCTGCGGCGTCAGGGCCTTTGGCAAGCCCGCCATCGAGGCAACAATGGGCCCTTTGGAAGCAGCCTCGTCCACATCATCAAAGGGCGGGCCAAGCGCCCCTTCTGCACCATCAATCAAGGCGGTTGTGACCGCTACATCCGATTGAAAACAGGCGCTTTTCAACCAAGTGCGGAGCTACGCCGTGACCCGTTTGGCAGGCCAGCAGGCTTGGCCAAAAGGGGGGCTGTGTGCGGCCTCCTAAACCTCGATATCGAGCACCAGAATACCATCGATCCCACCCTCTGCGTGCTGCACCAGCTGCGCGCCAAGAGCTTTGTGATCGGGGTGTTCGGCATAGGTTGCCAGCGCGGCCCAACTGTCGAAATCGATCGTGAACCCGTGGTGGTATCCGCGCTCTAACTGCTCGGGACTGGCAGAGCGGCCGCCATGAAACCCAGAGGCCCCCGGCAAGCGCACGACCAGCGCCTGCAGTTGCGCGTAAATCTGCGCGATCACGTCTTCCGACGTGGCCGCGGCAAAGCGCGTAAGAACGATGTGGCGGATCATCAGGCGCGACGCACATCCAAATTTGCCACGCCCATCGCATTCAGCGCCGTGGCCGCAATGTCATCGGCAGTCAGGCCCGCATCGGCATACATGCCCGCCGGACTGTCTTGATCAATGAAACGGTCAGGCAAGGTCATCGTGCGGATTCGCAACCCGTGATCGAGCAGGCCGTGCCCGGCCAAGTGATGCAGAACATGGGCACCAAAGCCCCCGGTTGCACCCGTTTCGACGGTGATCAGGGCGTCATGCTCGGCGGCAAGGCGCTCGATCAGGTCCGTGTCCAGCGGTTTTGCAAAGCGGGCATCCGCCACCGTGGTGGAGATGCCACGCGCCTCAAGGCGGATGGCGGCATCGAGGCATTCCGACAGGTGCCCCCCGAGCGAGAGCAGCGCGACGGTGGATCCTTCGCGTAGCACACGGCCCTTGCCGATCTCCAGCACCTCGCCGTGCTCTGGCATCTCGACGCCGACGCCCTCCCCGCGGGGATACCGCACGGCGCATGGGCCCGCATCATAGGCGGCAGCCGTGGTGATCATGTGCTTGAGTTCTGCCTCATCGCCTGCGGCCATCACCATCATGTTGGGCAGGTTGGACAGGTAGGCAATGTCGAACGCGCCTGCATGGGTGGCACCATCGGCACCCACAAGGCCGGCCCTGTCTATGCAGAAGCGCACGGGCAAGTTCTGAAGCGCCACATCATGCACGATCTGGTCATAGCCGCGCTGCAGGAAGGTGGAATAGATCGCACAGAACGGCTTGAGCCCGCCAGCGGCAAGGCCCGCAGAGAAGGTGACAGCGTGCTGCTCGGCAATGCCCACATCAAAGTGTCGCGCCGGGAACCGATCCTGCAGGATTTTCGTGCCCGTGCCCGAGGGCATGGCAGCAGTCACCGCAACGATGCGGCCATCGCGGGCGGCCGCGTCAGTGAGGGTTTCCCCAAACACCTTGGTATAGCTGGGCGCATTGGGGCGGGATTTCTTCTGGGTGCCCGTGGGCACGTCGAACTTGGCAACGCCGTGATAGCAATCATTGCTTGCCTCGGCGGGCGCATAGCCCTTGCCCTTGACGGTCAGCGCATGGATCAGCACAGGGCCATCGGCGCGGGCCTTGGCGTGACGCAGAATAGACAGCAGATGCGCCATGTTATGGCCATCGACCGGGCCGATATAGCTGAAGCCCAGTTCTTCGAAGAGGGTGCCGCCGGTTTGGTCAGCCCCGACGACCATCTGACGCGCGCGCCGAGCGTGATCGCGCAGGGGCCCGGGCAAGGCGGCCTCGAACCCTTCTGCCATCTTGATCAGCGGATTGTCCGCGTAGAGGCCCGACAGGTAGTTCGACATCGCACCCACCGGCGGGTCGATCGACATCTCATTGTCATTGAGGATCACGAACAGGCGGCTGTTTTCATGGCCGGCGCAATTCATCGCCTCATAGGCCATCCCAGCGCTGATCGAGCCATCACCGATCACGGCAATCGCATCGCCTGTGGGCTGGCCCAGATCGCGTGCCTTGGCAAAGCCCAGCGCCGCCGAGATCGAGGTGGAACTATGGGCGGCCCCAAACGGGTCATATTCAGACTCTGCGCGCTTGGTGAAACCAGACAGGCCGCCGCCCTGGCGCAGGGTGCGGATGCGGTCGCGCCGCCCGGTAAGGATCTTGTGCGGGTAGCATTGGTGGCCCACATCCCAGACCAGCTTGTCATGGGGCGTGTTGAAAACCGCGTGGATCGCTGTTGCAAGTTCGACGACGCCGAGTGAGCTGCCCAGATGGCCGCCCGTTTCTGACACGGCAGAAATCACCTCGGCGCGCACCTCATCGGCCAATCGCGCCAACTCCCCGTCGCTGAAGCTTTTCAGATCTGCGGGGCTGGCCACACGGTCCAGAGTGGGCGTGTGGGGGCGGGTGGTGGGTGTGGTGGCGGTCATGGCGGCCTCCCGGGGTGTGGTGGTTTCTTCGAAACGAAAAAGCGCCGTGCAGGACATGTCCCGCACGGCGCCAGTTCCTGTAGCCAACAGGAAAGGGAACCGGGGTCTTGCGAACCCCCGAACATTCAGGCCGGGACATCAGCCTGAATGGCTGTGGGCAGGGGGCGCGGCAGCAGCGCCAAGCCCCCTGCCCGATCTCAGGCCGTATCCGTCTCCGGGCTCTGCAAAGGCAGAACCTGGCTTGAGGTCGGCGTTGGATCCGGTGCCGTCTTGCTGTCTTCCGGCAACAGGGTGCCAATCCCGATGATGATGTAGACGAAGGCGAGTGCGCCCACGAATACAGCCACACCGTAGAGCGCCCCCTTCATCATCAGGGCCAGGCCCTGATTCCGAAGCGCGTGCTTGGGATCGTCTTCACCCAGGATCGAGGTACGTTGCGAACTCATGGTATCTCCTCCAGATCAGAGTGGCGGTGCGTAGCCGTGGACCTGAGCCCAGGCATACCAATCGTCAACAACCGTCCCGGTCAGCAGGATGCCGATACCGCCCGTCAGGGTGGTCAGCACTGCAAACCACCACGCCCAGCGGTGGATACCTTCCATGGTGGCGTTAAAGCCCATGGTCCAGCGCCAGAAGAGGGCAGCCCGTTCCGAGGCCGTACCACGGTCCGCGATCTGCTCCAGCTCGCGGTCACCGCCGTAACGGGACACCGCAAGAATGGTCGCTCCGTGCATGGCAAACAGCAGGGTCGAGCCATACAGGAACACGATCGAAAGCGCGTGGAACGGATTGTAGAAAAGGTTGCCGTAGGTCAGCGAGAAGTTGTTGGTCCAGTCCAGGTGGGGGAAGATGCCGTAGGGCACTGCCTCCGACCAGCTGCCCATCAGGATGGGACGGAACAGGCCAAGCACGAGGAACAGCCAGATCGCCGAGGCAAACGCCCAGGAGATATGTTTGCCCATGCCAAGCTGTTCAGCCAGCGTATAGGACCTCAGCCACCAAGCCAGCACCGACACGAGCAGGAAGAAGCTCGCAATCAGGTACATGCCTCCTTCCGACAGCGGCGGCATGGAGAGCCCGTATTCGGGCGCAGGCGGCTCAAGCGCCAGGTAGAACAATTCGCGCATGAACAGAGCGGGGTTGTAATCCACCTGTCCCCAGAACGAAGCGCCCACCATGGTGAACCAGATCAGGCCAGCCGCCAGCGAAACAACGCCATAGGGGCCAAGGTAGACAGGGCCAAGCTGCGCGTTGCCCAACCAGCCGAACAAGCCGGAAAAGCTGGGTTTGCCCACACGGTCGGCAAGGTCGGCGTTCCCCGCCATGCCGTATTCGGGCTCTCCGCGCACCTGAACCTGGGTGAAGATGTTCTGATATTCTGCCATCTCAGGTTCTCCTTAAAGGTCGGCCCAGAAGGGCAGGAACAGATACCAATCCCACCAAGCGATCCACTGGTCGAACCAGATGGTGCCCGAGATCACGATACAAATCGCGCTCCAGAAGCCGGCATTCAGCGCCAACAGGAGACCCACGCGGTGGATGCCCAAGGTGCCGACCGAATAGCCGATGAAGTCACGGAAGTAGGTGTCTTCGTGGTCCGGCGTCTTCATCTCCTCACCCTTCTCCGGATTCGCAGCCGACAGGATCAAACTGCCGTGCAACGCCAACGCAAGCGTGGTGGTGAAGAAGAAGGTGATGGCGATCATATGCGCCGGATTGTAGTGGAAGTTGCCGTATTGGTAGCCAACGTTGTTGACCCAGTTGAGGTGAGTCCAGATGCCGTATGGGAAGCCGTGCCCCCATGCGCCCATCAGGATCGGGCGGATCACAACCAGCGTCACGTAGGCGAAGATAGCCACGCTGAAGGCGAAGGGCACATGATACCCCATGCCAAGCTTGTTGCAGATCTCTACTTCGCGCAGCGCCCATGAGATAAAGGCGCCGATCGCACAGATCGTGATGATCTGCCATAGTCCGCCCTCAGCCAACGGCGCAGCGCCGAGACCATATTCGAGGCCGGGCGGCTCGATCGAGATCAACCACGGGTTCCATTCTCCCTGCAAGGTGGCGCCGTAGAAGATCAGCGCTGTGCCCAGCAAGGCGAAAAAGAATGTGGTGACACCGAAGAAGCCGACATAGAACGGCCCGACCCAGAAATCGAACAGGTCGCCGCCGATGAGCGTGCCGCCTGGCACGCGATATTTTCGTTCGAAGCTGAGCAAAGCCATACTTCTTACTCCGGTTTCTGGCGGCCCCCTGCTGCGGTGCGGACAGGAAACTTGTGTCACCTGCAGGCGCGGCCGTCGCTAAAAGTTCTTGCCGCGGGCCGAGGGCACTTGGTCACCCCGGCCCGCAACGGGCTTTGCGATCACAATAGTAGGTAGTCCTGCAGACGCCCCGTGGGGCGGCCACGGTGGATTAGCCGCCAGCCTTCATGGCTGCGAGCTCGAACCAGTTGTAGTGATCGGTGCTGAGCAGCACGAGATGGATCATCGCTGCCAGCAGGAACAGGAACACGCCCTGTGCCACGAACACGCGGCGGGGATCGAAGACGAGCCAGATTTTGTAAAACTGTGCCATTGTTTAGATCCCTTCCTTAGAACCACGGACGCCAGATGAACGTTGCCAGGTGGGCAACGATGGCGACTGCGGAGAAGAGCGTGAGACCGCTCATATAGACGGCATGCAGCTCCTGTGCCTGCTCGTCGGTCAGACCCGTGAATGACAGGTCAGAATTATCAGACATTAACTTTCCTCCGGAACGCTATTGCTGACGCCGCGGCACCCCCGCGGCAGGGTTTGCGGGAGATGCGAATTACCTCGCCATCTCCCGCGGTTTCCGCCTGACCGGGGGGGACAGGCGAAACTGGGGCCGGGATGTGCCGCTCTGCCTTCTTTGGCGGCACCCCGAAAACAGGTCTGCATGGGGCCGCGCCGTGCCGGCGCGGCGCGCGGTCATGCAGTGAAGATCATCGGTGTGATCACACGGGCCTGGGACCAGGCGCGTGAGATCGGGCCGCGCTCGGGCAGACGCAGTTGCCGGGCCGCCAGAAGGGCCCATGTCAGCGTTGCCAGCGGCAGCGTGGCCAGAAAGATGATCGCAAAATACGCGTAGAACTCACGGCGCGGCGGGGCCGCGCGTAACTTTTGGCGCACGTGCTCGGTTGAGCCGCTCGCCTTTGTGACAGGCGCCATGCCCAGATCTGTCGTCTGGTCGGTCATGTCAGTTCTCCCTCGTTGGTGACTTTCGTCTTCTCCTCCAGCCCGTCCGGGGCAAAGCCGCGCACGGTCTCAATTTGCACCCGCTCGGCACCAGCCTTGCGGGCAGCTTCCTCCGCCTTGTCGCGCAGCGTTTTGGCTGCGGAAATGCGTGTCAGGATTGGGTGTGTCTCCACGATGCGATCCAACAGGGCTTGGGCATCGTCATCCCAGGGGAAGTCGCGGCGCAGCGGTGTCAGGGTGGCATCGGTGGCGTCCATCTGACCGGCCAGCGGCAGAATGTGGAACAGCGCGTCAAACAGCCCGTTGCACACCTCCTGCAGCAGGTAGGTCGCACCTGCATATCCCATGAAAGGGGTGCCCGTTGCGCGCCGGATGGCGGCCCCCGGGAAACTCGCCGGGATAAAGGCGGGCTGGGGCCCGAACCCGGCCCCTTTTGCAGCCGCTTCCGCGAGGTACATCTTCTCGTTGATCGAGCCCATAAGGACGAGCGGGCGATCCTTGTCGATCATGGCCTGCACGGCGTGATTGTCGGTTTTCTTGCCTGCGGTGCGGGCAACAGCAAAGGCGCAGGGAAAGCCCAGATCGCTTTCCATGAATTTGCGCACCCCACGGGCGTATGTCTCATTGGCAACGATGCCAAAGCTCGCCGTGGCAAAGAAATCCTGGGTCACAGAGCGCCACAGATCCCATACCGGCTTGATGGTGGAATGCTTTTCCTGGGCGATGAAAGGCTCGGGATCGAGATCGAGCAATTCGCCCAGTTTGCGCAGGAAGGCGGTGGTGCTTTCAACTCCGATGGGTGCTTGCAGGTAAGGCTTGCCCAGCACTTCGCACAGGCCGCGCCCAAACTCGCGATACATGCAGATATTCACATCTGAATTCACGAGGTCCCGCATCTGCGCCACATGCGCCCCGAGCGGCATCACCATGTTGATCTCGGCACCGATCCCTTCGACGAGGCGGCGGATCTCGGCCAGATCGGAGGGCATGTTGAAGGTGCCGTACATGGGCCCAAGGATATTGACCCTGGGCTTGGCGCCGTCTTCCCGCTTCTTCTCGCGCGGCATCCGGCCCTTGGTCATTCCGAATTCGGTGAAGATCCATGTCATGGCGCGATCGGCGGCTTCCCACTGATCCTCGTCGATGGTGCGCGGCAGAAACCGCTGGATATTGGTGCCTTGCGGCGTGACACCGCCCCCGATCATCTCGGCGATCGAGCCGGTCACGACGACGGCCGGCAGCGCCGGGTCGAGGGTTTTCCACGCCCGCTTCATCGCGCCTTCGGTGCCATCCCGGCCCAGCTCTTCTTCGCCAAGGCCCGTGGTCACGATGGGCAATTCATGGGGGGGCAGACCATCGGTGTAATGCAGCACCGAGGTGACGGGCAGGTTCTCGCACCCGACCGGGCCGTCAATGACAACCTGCAGGCCCTTCACGGCACAGAATGCATAAACAGCACCCCAGTATCCCCCTGCGCGGTCGTGATCGAGAACAAGCATCAGATCATCTCCGCCGCTTTGGAGGCACGTGCCTGTTTATCCAACTTTTTCTGGTGCATCGCGCGGAACTGCGGCTGCAGGTTTGGCGCCCCTTCCCAGATGCCGGCCGTGTCGGAATGGCCAACGCCTTCGAAAAAGCCCTTCATGTGGGCCATGCGGTCCTTGTTGCCCATGGCGGCGTTCACCACCTGCGCGAGGCTGCCGGCCCCTGCCGGCCCCATCAAGGGACGGGCCGAGATCAGATTGGTGTAATAGAGCGAGGGAATGCCCAACTCCTTGCCTTTCTGCACAACGGGCGTGGTGCCAATCGCAAGGTCTGGCTTGATTGCCTCCATCGCAGCCAGGTCGTTCTCCAGGGAGGCGCGATAGGTGATCTTGACCCCTCTGGCCTCCAACCACGCGCGATCGGCATCCGATTGCGGTGTGCGCGGGCAGGCTGTGCCCACATAGGCCACATCGGCGCCGCTTTCGATCAGCAGACGCGCCACCAGAAGCTCAGAGCCCTCATAGCCAGACAGGGTGATTGTCCCGTCGATCCGGCTGCCCGCCAGAGCGCCTTTGATCGCCCCACCAAAGATGTTCTGGGCCATGGCGATCTTCTCGGGCGCAACGTTGAACGCATCCCCGATATTGGCCAGCCAATCCATCGTGCCATCGTGGCCCACAGGGGCCGATCCGATCACCGGGCGCCCCGCTGCCGCAAAGGCGCGGAAGGTGGCGGTATAGAACGGGTGAATCCCCGCTGCCGCCCCTGAATCGAGCGCGGCATAAAGCTCACGCCATTCCCGGCAGGGAACGGTGGGGCCTGCGGCAATGCCCATGGGCTCCAGCATCTTGCCGATGATCATTGGATCTGCCGGGAACATCTCGCCAACCAGCGCAAGCGTCGGGCGGCTGTCGCGTCCGCCTATGGGCGCCTGGACCGGCCCGGCTTCCACTTCCTTGCGGGCGTATTCGAGCATGGCGCCCGCCAGCACATCCTTTGCCTCTGCATGGGTCGGGATGCCGAAACCCGGCACATCGATGCCAACAACGCGCACCCCGTCAATCTCGTCGGGCAGCAGGCGCAAAGGCACGCCAGAGGCCGTGGGCACACATAGATTGGTGACGACGATGGCATCCAGCTTGTCGGGATCGGCCATCTCATGGACCGCATCGCGAATGTCTTCGTAGAGCTTGCCCGTGACCAGCGTTTCCGAGTTGAACGGCACATAGCCCACCGTGCGCCGCGCCCCGTAGAAATGGCTCACAAAGGTCAGGCCATAGACGCAACAGGCCGAGCCCGACAGGATCGTGGCCGTGCGCTTCATCCGCAAACCTACGCGCAAGGAGCCGAAGGCAGGGCACATGGATTGCGGCTTGTCATGGGGGCCTTGGGGGTAATCCTTGGCATATTGATCCAGAATATCTGACTTTCCCGCAGCCCGCGCGGCCGCTTCCATCTGATCGGCCCCCGCATGACAGCCCATGCCATCCTGCATATGCGGGGCAGAAACGCCTTCGGTGGGCGCGTCATCGCTGGGGATATCGGGCATGTCGGCGCGGGTGATCTCCACGGCACCGCATTCGTCGTAATCGACGTTGAAGCCCTCGCGATCAGACGTCATCGTAGATGACCTCCAGACTTTCCTTGGGTTTGTAGTGCTTGCCGCGCATGTCGGCGTCGGTGGCGGGTTCGAGCACGAAGTCCGCGCCCGTATCCTTGCCGTCAAACAGGGCCAGCAAGCCGTCCTGCGTCAGCGGTTCGGGATGTTGTGGCGGTGCGCCGGCAACATTCTCGGCCAGCTCGCCAAACAGGGCACCCCACTGTGTTTCATTGGTTCCCACGATCTCATAGGAGGCCGATTTCCGGCGCAGATCGTCATCAGCGGGGATCGAGGCCAGCACCGGGATGTCGACAGATTTGGCAAAAGCCTGTGCCTGTCCGGTGCCGTCATCCTTGTTGATGACCATGCCCGCCACGCCGACATTGCCGCCCAGCTTGCGGAAATACTGCACTGCCGAGCACACATTATTGGCCACATACAGGGATTGCAGGTCGTTTGAGCCGACCACGATCACCTTCTGGGCCATGTCGCGGGCAATTGGCAGGCCGAAGCCACCGCAGACCACGTCGCCAAGGAAATCCAACAGCACATAGTCGAAATCCCAGTCGTGGAAGCCAAGCTTTTCGAGCAGTTCAAAGCCGTGGATGATGCCACGCCCGCCGCAGCCCCGGCCCACTTCCGGGCCGCCCAGCTCCATCGCGAAGACGCCGTTGCGCTTGAAGCACACATCCCCGATCGTCACCTCTTCACCCGCCAGCTTCTTGGCGGTGGAGGTTTCGATGATCGTGGGGCAGGCCTTACCGCCAAAGAGCAGCGATGTGGTGTCTGATTTCGGATCACAGCCGATCAGCAAGACGCGCTTGCCTTGCTCGGCCATCATGTTCGAGAGGTTGGCGAGCGTGAAGCTTTTGCCAATCCCGCCCTTGCCATAGATCGCGATGATCTGCGTCTTCTTGGTGGGCGTGCCCTGGGGCACCTCCAGAGACGGGTCTTCATTGGCTTCATCCCGAAGCCGTTGATCGAAATCGCGCAGGTTGGGAACGTCGAGCGTCATGCGTCTCTCCAGTCGAGAATCATCTTCAGGCAGGCCGGGTCATCGAAAGCAGTGCGATAGGCTTTCGCGGCATCGGCAGCCTTGGCTTCATGGGTGATCAGCCCCCCTAGCGAGAGCGCGCCGCTCTCGACCAAATCCCGGGTGGCAATGAGATCTGCAGGCGTCCATTCGGCGGCCACGCGCATGCGGGCTTCCTTTAGGAAGGCAGGGGGGAAGGCGAATTGCAGCGGTTCGGTGTAAAAGCCCGCAAGGCAGACCTCTCCGCCCTTGGCCAACCGCATAATCAGGCTGTCGAGCAACTTGCCGTTGCCCGAGGCATCGTAAATGGCGGTGTAGTCGCGACGCTCATCCGCATCGGGATGGATCACGGAATAGCCTTCCGCGCCGTGGCTGCGGTCGGCGTCAATTTCCCAGACAGTGGGCGCAGGCCCGCCTGCGGCAATCGTCAGCCGGGCCAGAAGCCGGCCGAGCACGCCGTGCCCAACGATCAGTTCTGGCAGAGCAGTGTTTAGCCCGGCCATTGCGTGGCGGGCTGTGGCGGCCAGCGCCAGCAAGGCGCCTTCGCGGCCGTGGCCCCGGTCGATTCGGGTGACTCTGTCAACGTCGCTGACCAGCATTGCGGCCGCGCCACCGAACAGGCCCTTCACTTCGTCGCCGTAACAATTGGCCCCCGGCACAAAGACATGATCGCCCGGCTTCATGCCGGTTTCCGCACCGGCTTCGATCACTTCGCCAGCGCTCTCATAGCCCGGAACAAGCGGGTAACCCATGCCCGGGAAAGGGGGCATCTTCCCGCAATAAAAGAGTTTTTCCGTGCCGGTAGAGATGCCGGAGCTATCAACTTTGATGACAAGATCGCGGGGGCCGGGCGCCGTCAGGGGAACAGCTTGCAGTGAGAGATCCTCAGGCGCGCTCAGAACGACCGCCGATGTCTCAGCAAAATTCAACCCCTGCATTATGCGGGCCTCCCGTCTTGGAACTCCCGCGGCGGGGAGTCGCACCTTGATCTTGCATGTAAGTCTAGTCTGACACTTTTAACTGTCAATCTAAATAGACACAGCCCGTGTCAGTTCTCGCAGACAGATGTGTCAGGGCCGCCGCGCAGTGATCACCGAGGTCACGAAAGGACGCCGGGACTTGGGCTGTTCAATCTCTGCAAATCCGGCCTTTTCAAGCAGTTGGCAGATCTCTTCCGGGCTGCGGGCTGTGCCGGTCTGCATCGCCATGCAATAGAAGGCGAAATACACATCGCCGGCCCTGTGGGGCGCCTTTCCGCCCCGCATCGGCTCTGACACGACCAACGTGCCACCGGCAGGCAGCGCCGCATGGACGGACCGCAACAGAGCCAGAACGGTGTCATCCTCATGATCGTAGAGCACCCGCACGAGCGAAACCGTATCGGCCCCTTGCGGCAGCGGATCATCCCGAAACGAGCCCGGATGAATCACCGTGCGCGCTGTCAGGCCAGCCTCCGCAAAGGCCGCGGTGGCGGCAGGCACCACGGCGGGCAAATCGAAAAGGGTCAGCTGCATCTGCGGCTGTGTCGCGGCAGCGGCGCGCAAGAAGGCCCCGGTACCGCCCCCGACATCCATCAGGTGACGTGTGTCATCAAACCCGATCGTGCGCAGGGTTTCTTCGGCCACCAGCGCCTGGCTGTCGGTCATCAGAGCAGAATAGCGTTCGGCCAAGGCAGGATCACCAGCAGCGCCAGCGCCAAAGACATAGGGCCAGAACCGGGCGAGTTCGGTTTCCGCATCGCCCCGCAGCAGGGCCACGGGATCGGCCATATCCCGGTAGAAAACGGCATGGTGGCGGATCATGTCGAGCAGGCCGGGCACACCGAGGGCTGCAGCGCCCTGACGCCCGGTCTGGTACCCCTGCCGGGACAGATCGAGCAAGCCCAGCGCCACCCCAGCATCCAGCAACCGGCGCATGCGCGGGGCGGCGATCCCGTGATGGGCGCCCAGTTGGGCAGCGCTTGCCGGGGCGTCGCGCAGATCGCGCAAGATGTTCAACTCCACAAGCGCCTGCAGCACCTGCGCATTCACAAAACCGGCGACGATATCAAACAGGGCCACCCCATCGCGCGACGCGCGGCCCCGTGTCAGCAGGCCGGCCGAGGCCCAGCGCTGAAAAGCCGGATCTGCGACCTTGCGATTGCGCCACCGACGCAGCCGCGCGCCAAGGCCCTTGGCCGGCGCCGGTTCGAAGGCAGGCGCGCTGGAAGGCGCAAGGCCCTGTGCGGCTGGCTGGCGGGTGGACTGGGTGTCCTTCATCGGACCGGCTCCAGTCTCAGATTACTCGGCTGCATAGATGCGGGCTGGTTCGGGCACGATCCGATCCGCATAGGCACGCACCATCTGCGCCAGCATCGCCTCCCCCGGGCAGGACGGGATCGACGCAATCGCGCCTGACAGAATGTCTTGCAGGCGTGACACCGCCCCACGCACGCCCAGAATATTCACTGCGTTGGGCCGATCATGGACTGCATCCTGACCGGCCGGTTTGCCCAGAGCCGCCTCATCCAGCAGCGCGTCCCGCAAATCATCCGCCACTTGAAAGGCCTCACCGATTCGCGCGCCGAGCTCTTCCCAAGGGTCTGCATCCTGCCCAGCGGCCACAGCCCCCATCTGGGTGGCTGCAATGAACAGCGCCCCCGTCTTGGCCCGGTGATACGCGCCCAGATCGATGGTTTTCTCGCTTTCCCAGCCCTGGCCCGCACAAATCCCGCCGGGCATGCCCGTGCGCGCCGCCAGAATCCGAATCAATTCGGCCAAACGGTCGGGTTTATCTGCGCCCGCCCGGGCCAGCACCTCAAATGCCAGCACGATCAGGCTGTCCCCTGTCAAAAGCGCGAGCGGTTCTGAAAAAGCCTTATGAACCGATGGTTTACCCCGTCGCACATCCGCATCGTCAAAGCAGGGCATATCGTCATGCACGAGGCTGGCACAATGGATCAACTCCAGGGCGGAAATGGCAGCATCCGTCAGTTTGGGACGGTCATCGCCACAGGCCATCGCCACCGAAAGCGCGATGGTTGGCCGGATGCGCGCACCCCCTGGTTTTACAGCATATTCCAGCGCCCGAGACAGTTGGGAAGGCCCCGACCCCGTGCCCTGCCCGAGCGCTATGGCCCGATCCATCGCGGCCTCCACGCGGACCGAAAGTGCTTTTTGAACGGACATGGCGGCTCCTTTCGTGCTTCATTTTGTAAACTAAACTAGACACACAATCTGTAAAGTACATTATACAAGAGTATCTGCGATCGCAGGCACGCGAAGGAGACGCATCATGTCCGCTGCACAAGACAGGGTTGTCGTCATAGGTGCCGGTATGGGGGGATTGTCCGCAGCAGCACGCCTGGCTGCGCGGGGGATGTCGGTGACTGTGCTCGAACAGCACAACCACCCCGGTGGCAAAATGCGCACGCTCGACAGCCCGGTCGGCCCAGTCGATGCGGGGCCCACTGTTCTGACCATGCGCCCTGTCTTCGAAGATCTGTTTGCAAGCTGCGGCGAGACCCTGTCCGACCATGTGACCCTGGAGGCAGAAACCGTCCTGGCCCGCCATTGGTGGCGCGATGGCTCCTCGCTTGATCTGCATGCGGATCCGGAAGCCAGCGCCGCAGCGATCCGGGCATGGGGTGGCGCGGAGGCCGAACAGGATTTCCGCCGCTTTGATGCCCGCATGGCGCGTCTGTTTGAGGCCTTCAAAGGGCCGATGATGGAAAGCGCCCAGCCGTCCCAGATGGCCCTGACGGCCAAGGTCCTGTCCCGGCCCGGATTGATCCCTGCAATGGCACCGCTGTCGAAGCTGATGCCCAGCCTGCGTCGGCAGTTCCGTGATGCGCGTCTGGCCCAGCTGTTTGGGCGTTATGCCACCTATGTGGGAGGATCGCCCTATCGCGCGCCTGCCCTGCTCGGGCTGATCTGGCGATCAGAGGCGGGCGGCGTTTGGCGCGTGAAAGGCGGGATGCACCGTCTGGCCCACGCGCTCGCCGATCTCGTGAAGCGGCAAGGCGGTGAGATCCACCTGCGCACCGGCGCGGCGCGCATCGAAGTGCAGGGCGGGCGGGTCGCCGCGGTAATCACCGACACCGGAGACAGGATCGCCACCCGGCACGTGGTGTTCAACGGCGATCCCCAGGCACTGGGCCGCGGTGCCCTTGGCCCGGCGGCCCGCAACCTGCTGCCGCCCCAGGCCGTCGCGCCCCGCAGCCTGTCTGCCTATGTCTGGAGCTTTGCCGCTGTACCCCGCGGGCCAGAGCTCATCCATCACAACGTATTTTTTGGCAATGACCCACGCACAGAGTTCGATGCCCTGCACGCCGGCAAGATGCCCGTAGATCCCACCCTCTACATCTGCGCCGAAGACCGTGCCGGCAGCCGCGCCCCGCCCGAGGGCATGGAGCGCTTCGAAATCATCATGAACGGCCCGCCTTCCGTCCGCACAGAGGCACCGACTCAGAAGGAGACAACCCTATGTCGGACCAGAACTTTTCAAGCGCTCGCCCAGGCGGGTCTGACCTTCTCACCAGCACCGGCTGGACAGCCCGGCGGGACGGAGTTGACGACGCCGGCGGACTTCGCCCGCCTGTTTCCCGCGTCGGACGGTTCCCTCTATGGGCGGAGCCCACACGGGATGATGTCAGCCTTCGCGAGGCCGACGGCACAGACACGGCTACCCGGCCTGATACTGGCCGGCGGGGGGGCACATCCGGGAGCGGGGATCCCGATGGCGACCCTTTCCGGGAAGCACGCGGCCGAAACGATCTTGAAGGACCGTGCTTCGATATCGCCGTCCCGCCGAACGGCTACGCGTGGTGGTATATCGACGGGATCTCCGACAATGGCGGGCGTGCAATCTCGATCATCGGCTTCATAGGATCCGTCTTTTCCCCCTGGTATCGCTGGTCCGGACGCAAAAACCCCGCCAATCACTGCTGCATCAACGTGGCCACCTATGGGCCCGGCGGCCGCTGGACGATGACCGACCGGGGCGAGCAGGCGCTGCGGCTGTCACAGAACAGCTTCGAGGTGGGACCCTCGAAGATGGTCTGGAAAGAAGACCGGCTAGAGATCGAGATCGACGAGCTGGCCTGGCCGCATATGCACCGCCTTCAGGGCACTGTCACCGTCTATCCCCAGGCGGTCACCAAAATGGAGCTACCACTCAAGCCAGATGGCAGCCATGTCTGGCGGCCCTTCGCGCCGGTCAGCCGGATCGAAGTCAATATCGACCGGCCAGGCTGGAAATGGGAGGGCCACGGCTACTTCGACAGCAATTTCGGAACCGCCGCGCTGGAGGAGGATTTCAGCTACTGGACCTGGGGCCGCTATCCCTGCCGGGAAGGATCAGTGTGCTTTTACGATGCGGATCGCAGGGATGGCTCGACGCTCTCCGTTGGGGCAATTTTCCATGATGATGGCACCGTGCAAACCATAAAGGCCCCGCCCAAAGCGCCGCTGCGCAGATCCCTTTGGGCCGTGCGGCGGGAGACCCGGGCGGATGCAGGCACCAAACCAAGGCAGGTGAAATCCATGCTCGACGCGCCGTTCTACACGCGCTCCGCCGTGGAGATTCAATTCGCGGGGCAAGATACTGTGGGCGTCCATGAGGCGCTCGATCTCAACCGCTTTGCCTCGCCCCTGCTCAAGCCCATGCTGGCAGTTAAGGTGCCCCGGCGCCGGGGCTGGCGCTGGTAAGAAGGCCCGCGCGGGCAACGGGCCCGCGCAGCCTGCCCAGTGCGAAGCACAGGGGCAACGCTATGGCGCGCTCATCCCGCTGACTGTAGCCTCGCAGGTGACCGCAAAATTCACGGAGCGGGCAATAAAGCACATGTCATGGGCGCGGGTATGCAACGCCTCTGACAGCGCCGGATCACCGGTCGAAATGCGCACCTCGGGCCGCAAAACAGCCCAGGCAAACTGCCCGGATCCATCCGCGTTCACCTCCATCTCGGCTTCTGCGGCATCAACATAGCTGCGCACGACCCAGCCCGCCTCCGAGGCAAGATGCAGAAACCACAGCATGTGGCAGGTGGACAGGGCGCCCAAGAGACTGTCCTCAGGGGTCCATCGGTCACGATCTCCGCGAAACGCCGCATCGGCCGATCCCGCAAGCACCGGCTTGCCGGGGATGGCCACCTCGTGATTGCGGCTGTAATCGCGATAGCTGGCCGTCCCTTTCCCCAGATCACCTGTCCATGTGGTGGTGGCGCGATAAAGGTGACTTTTCATAAGACGGCTCCGCAGTTGCCTTGGGCGCAGGCTTAGCCGCTTTGATCAGGCATTGCACCGCCGATTGCCGGCTGGGTTGTGAAAAGTCTGTCCCGTGGCGCGGGCCGCTTAACCCGCGGATTGTAGGGATGGTCTGCAGGGATCGCTGCAGCTAGGGTCTGCCCTCAGGAGGCGCCACGCGTCGCGCCGGGTTCACGGGATTGCAAGCAGACTTGAATGGCGCTCAGGCAGCAGTACCTCTACCACTAGACACCTGAACGGTTCCCATCGGGAGATACCATGCCCCTGCGACGCCTTGCGACTGCAACCGCCCTCGCCACCTCTTTGGCCGCTGCCCCACTGGCAGCCGCCGAAGATGGCGTGACAACCTTTACACTCGAGAACGGCATGGATGTCGTCGTGATCGAGGACACCCGCGCCCCGGTGGCGGTCCATATGGTCTGGTACAGGGTCGGCTCATCGGATGAGCCGCCGGGAAAGTCCGGCATTGCCCACTACCTTGAGCACCTGATGTTCAAAGGCACAGAAAAGCGCGCCCCGGGCGAGTTTTCCGAAGTGGTCGAGGCGCAGGGCGGCTCAGACAACGCCTTCACCTCCTTTGACTACACCGGGTATTTCCAGCGGGTCGCGTCCGATAGGTTGTCACTCATGATGGAGATGGAAGCGGACCGCATGACGAACCTTGTGCTGAGCGATGAGGTCGCCCGCCCCGAGCTTGGGGTGGTGTTGGAAGAACGCTCTCAGCGCACCGACAGCAACCCCGGCGCCCTGTTCGGCGAGCAGCGCCGCGCCGCGCTGTTCCTCAACCATCCCTATGGGCGGCCGATCATCGGCTGGCGCTCCGAGATCGAGGAGCTCGACATGCAGGACGCGCTCGATTTCTATGCCGACCACTATGCGCCGAACAACGCCATCCTCGTGGTTGCCGGTGACGTGACCGCCGATGAGGTGCGCGCACTCGCCACCGAGCATTATGGGCCAATTCCGGCCAACCCCGAGATTGCCGAACGCCAGCGCCCCGCAGAACCGCCCCATTTGGCCGAACGCCGGTTGATGTTCGATGATCCGCAGATTTCGCAGCCCTATCTGGTGCGCAGCTACCTCGCGCCTGAACGCGATCCCGGCAATCAGCAGGAAGCGGCTGCGCTGGTCTACTTGGCCGATCTGCTGGGTGGCAGCTCAGCCACCTCGCTGATGGGAAAGGCGCTGGAATTCGAAACCCAAAAGGCCGTCTATACCAGCGCCTTCTATTCGGGCACCAGCTATGACGACACCAGCTTTGGCCTTGTCATCGTGCCGGCGCCCGGGCGCAGCCTCCCTGAAGCAGAGGCCGATCTGGATGCCGTGCTGGCCCGGTTCATGGAAGAGGGCCCCGACATGGAGGCCTTCGCCCGGATCAAAACGCAGATTAAAGCCTCGCAAATCTTCGCCCGCGACAACCTGCAATCGCGCGCCCGCCGCTATGGCGAGGCTTTGACCGCCGGGTTGACCGTAGAAGACGTACAGGCCTGGCCTGACATTTTGCAGGCCGTGACACCCGAAGATGTCATGGCCGCAGCCGAGCGCCTGTTCGACAAGCGCCGCTCGGTCACCGGCTACGCCACCCCCACCGCCCCGCAGGAGGTCAGCCAATGATGATCCGCACCTTCGCCGCCGCGTGCTTTGCGGCCCTGAGCAGCGCGCTGCCCCTGCACGCCGAAGTGGACATTCAGGAGGTGACCACCCCCGGTGGCATCACGGCTTGGCTTGTGGAAGAGCCCTCGATCCCCTTCGTCGCACTCGAAATTCGCTTTAAGGGGGGCACATCGCTGGATGCACCGGGCAAGCGCGGGGCCATCAACCTGATGACAGGCCTCTTGGAAGAAGGCGCAGGTGATCTGGATTCGCGGGCCTTTGCGGCTGCGCGCGATGGTCTGGCCGCCGGGTTCGGATACGATTCCTACGATGACAGCTTTTCGGTTTCCGCAGAGTTCCTGACGGAAACGGCGGACGAGGCGCTGGAGCTTCTGCGCCTGTCCTTGCGCGAACCACGCTTCGAGCAAGCCGATATTGACCGGGTGAAAGCCCAGGTACAAAGCGGCATCGACAGCGACAAGACAGACCCCGACACCATAGCCCAGGATACCTTTGCCGAACTGGCCTTTGGGGACCATCCCTATGGCAGCGCCCCCTCTGGCACCACCGAAAGCCTCGCCGCACTGACCCGCGATGACCTGTTAGAGGCCGTCGATCGGGTGATGGCCCGTGACAGGCTCTATGTGGCCGCCGTGGGCGATGTGGATGCGGAGACCCTGTCAATCTGGCTCGACCGCTTGTTTGCCGATCTGCCAGAAACCGGCGCGCCCATGCCGGAGGCCGTGCCCTACGCGGTTGAATCAGGCGTAACCGTGGTGCCGTTCGACACGCCCCAGTCCGTCGTCGTCTTCGCCCAGAATGGCATCCCACGAGACGATGAGCGCTTTTTCGAAGCCTATCTTGCCATGCAAGTACTGGGTGGTGGCGGCTTCAACAACCGCCTGATGGAAGAGGTGCGTGTGAAACGGGGCCTGACCTATGGCATCGGCGCCTACCTGTCGCCCCGCGATTACAGCGAAACCATCTCGGGCGGCTTTTCTTCGGACAATGGCAAGGTCGCAGAGGCGATTGCCATCGTGCAGGAAGAATGGCGCAGGATGCGGGAAGAGGGCCTCAGCGATGAGGAAGTACAGCGCGTCAAAACCTACCTGACGGGAGCCTATCCCCTGCGGTTTGATGGCAATGCGCGCATCGCACGCATCCTTGTTGGCATGCAGATGGAAGATCTGGGCCTCGACTATGTCAACACACGCAATGCCCGCATCGATGCCGTCACCGACGAGGAGTTGACGGCCTTTATCGACGATGTGCTTGATCCGGACGGGCTGCATTTCGTGGTGGTTGGCCAGCCGGAAGGGTTGGAAGCAACCGCGAACTAACATCGGGGCGGCGGGGGGGCGCTCCCGCCGCCGCCCCATCGCGCCCTTTGGGCGCGCCAGCCGGCGTTGGGCCGAGCACCCTTCGGGTGCGGATTGCGCGCACCGCCCCCCAGGCTCTGCTTAATCGGATCCATCGCGCCAACGCTTGGCAGCACTGCCCCCCGCGATCCTGTTGCACTGATCCAACGACTTTACACCGTAACCCCGGCGCTAAACACGCCGCGAGCGCGCAAATCGGCCTTCGCGACTCAGGGCGCGTCTGCTAAGGGTTGTGGTATGAATTCACATAACCCCAATATAAGCTCAGGTACTGCGCTTCCGATCATTCGTCAGTTGGACGAAGCCATCATCAATCGGATTGCCGCAGGCGAGGTTGTTGAACGCCCTGCCTCAGCGGTGAAAGAGCTTGTGGAAAATGCCATCGATGCAGGCGCTTCGCGGATCGAAATCCTTCAGGCCGACGGGGGCAAGACGCTGATCCAGGTTTCGGATGATGGCTGTGGCATTCCTCCGCAGCAATTGCCCCTCGCTCTGACCCGCCACGCGACCTCCAAGATCGATGGGTCTGACTTGCTGGACATCCGCTCCTTTGGGTTTCGTGGAGAGGCGCTGGCATCCCTTGCGGCTGTCGGGCGGCTGAGCATCGAAACCAAGGCCGAAGGCCATGATGCCACCGAAATTCGTGCCGAAGGGGGGCATCAGCACGCGCCGCGCCCCGCAGCGCGCGGCCCCGGCACAACCGTCACCTTGCGTGATCTGTTTTATGCCACGCCCGCGCGCCTGAAATTCCTGCGCACCGAACGGGCCGAGGCTCAGGCGATCCTCGACGTGGTCAAACGGTTGGCCATGGCAGAACCGGCCGTGGGCTTTACCCTGCGGGACATGTCCGGCGGGGGCAGCGGGCGTGTCACCTTCCGCGCCGACCCGGAAGCCGGCGATCTGTTTGATGCGCTGCGCAACCGGCTTGCCGTGGTGTTGGGCAAAGAGTTTGCCGCCAACGCCCTGCCCATTGATGCCACCCGCGAGGACATCCACCTGACCGGGTATGCCGCTTTGCCGACCTATTCACGGGGTGCGGCGGTGGCCCAGTTCATCTATGTCAATGGGCGCCCCGTGCGAGACAAGCTGCTGCTCGGCGCCCTGCGCGCGGCCTATATGGATGTGCTCAGCCGCGACAGACATGCGGCCGCCTGCCTGTTCATCACCGTCGATCCCCAGCGCGTCGATGTGAACGTGCATCCGGCGAAATCCGAGGTCCGCTTCCGCGAGCCTGCCATTGTGCGCGGGCTCATCGTTTCGGGCCTGAGGCACGCTCTGGCCGAGGCGGGGCACCGGGCCTCCTCGACAGTGGGGCAGGACACCTTGTCCGCCTTCCGCACCCCGGCCCGCCCCGGTGCAGAGCTGGGCACCCATTGGCAGGCCCCACCCGATGCGGAAACGCCGCGGGTTTACCAGATGGACCGGACTTCACATGGCAGGGCATCGGGCTTCGCCGCCCCCGCCGCGCAGCCTATCCTGCCCGGCGCCACGCCTGCGGAGCAGGGCGCCCCTCATACGGATCCGCTTGCAGGGGCCATTTCCGCGCGCAGCGATGTTCCCGCCGCGGATCCGCAGGACATCGCCCGCCCCCTAGGCGCGGCCCGGGCACAGCTGCATGGCTGTTACATCGTCTCGCAAACGGAAACCGGCATGATCCTCGTGGACATGCACGCCGCCCACGAACGTCTGGTCTATGAAAAGCTGAAGGCGGCGCGTGGGCGCAACGGTGTGCCGGCGCAAGCCCTCCTGATCCCCGACATCGTAGAGCTTGGGTCTGGGGCGGATGTGCTGCTGGCCCTGGCAGAGCCTCTTGCGGCCCTCGGCTTGGGCATCGAGCCCTTTGGCCCCGGGGCGGTCGCCGTGCGGGAAACGCCCGCAATTCTGGGGCAAGTCGATACAACGGGCCTGCTGAAAGACATCTGTGATGAGCTTTCCGATCTGGGTGACAGCGGTTTGCTTGAAAGCCGCATCGATGCCGTGCTCAGCCGCATGGCGTGCCACGGCTCGATCCGCTCTGGCCGGGAAATGCGCGCCGAAGAGATGAATGCCCTGCTGCGCGAGATGGAAGCCACACCGCTATCGGGGCAATGCAACCATGGCAGGCCAACCTATGTGTCCCTCGAACTGGCCGATATCGAGCGTTTGTTTGGCCGCGCGTAGGCTGCCGGGTCTTTCCCTCTGAAGCGCAGCAGGTTAGACCTTGGGCATGCGATTGAACTTGCCCAATATCCTGACTGTGTTGCGCTTGCTTGCCGCGCCCGGCGTTGCGATCATGTTCCTCTATTTCACCCGTCCTTATGCAGACTGGCTGGCGCTGATCCTCTTCGTGACAGCCGCCGCAACAGACTGGCTGGACGGGCACCTGGCCCGCGCCTGGCGGCAGGAAAGCAAGCTGGGGGCAATGCTCGATCCGATCGCCGACAAAGCGATGGTTGTGATTGCGCTGCTTGTGCTGACAGCCTTTTCCGGCCTGACGCCCTGGATGTTGCTGCCCGCCACGGTGATCCTCTTCCGTGAGGTGTTTGTGTCAGGCCTGCGCGAGTTTCTGGGCGATACGGCGGGCACCCTCAAGGTGACGATTCTCGCAAAATGGAAAACCACAGCACAGATGGTCGCCATTGCTGTTCTCTTTGCCCATGGCGCCTTCGAGCATTACCTGGGCATGCAAACCCTCGGGATGAACCCAGAGATCTTTGCTTCAATCCTGCGCGGTGACGAGGTTGATGAACTGGGTCTGCGCCCACTGCACAAGGCCTGGGCGGCCACTTGGTATGGCGGGCTCACCTTGCTGTGGATCGCGGCTGCACTGACGCTGATCACCGGGTGGGATTACTTCCGCAAGGCAATGCCCTACCTGAAAGACACCGAAAGCCCCGCCCCCAAGAAGGATGGAACGCCATGAAACTGGACGTTTTATACTTTGCCTGGCTGCGTGAACGGATCGGCCACCCAAAGGATCGCATTGAAACAGACGCCGAAACCGTCGCCGATCTGGTAGAAGAACTGCGCGGCCGCGAAGAACGCTATGCGGTGGCTTTTGCCGACATCTCCGCCCTGCGCGTCGCACTTGATCAAGACCTGAGCGATTTCGATGCCCGCCTCGACGGGGTGCGCGAAGTGGCGTTTTTCCCGCCCATGACGGGCGGCTGAGAGATGCCCGAAATCCGCGTTCAGGAAGCTGTCTTTGCACCCGGAAAGGAGCTCGATGCTTTCACGGATGTCCAATCCGGGGCGGGTGCTGTTGTCAGCTTCACGGGAGTTGTGCGCGATGATGGCGGCAATCTAGACGAGATGATGATCGAGCATTACCCGGGCATGACGGAAAAGGCGCTGGCCAAGATTGCCGAGGAAGCGGAGACGCGCTGGTCCCTTTCGGGCGCACTGGTGATCCACCGCTATGGCCTGATGCGCCCGGGCGACCAGATCATGATGGTCGCCACTGCTGCGCGGCATAGGGTGCACGCCTTTGAGGCGGCTGAATTTCTCATGGATTATCTGAAATCCCGCGCCCCATTCTGGAAGCAGGAGCGGCGCGGCGGCGACACCACATGGGTGGCCGCAAAAGACGAAGACGAAGACGCGCTTACCCGCTGGTAGCCTGCGGGCCCTTGCACAGCGTCCGCCTGAAACGCGGTGGCGTCACACCGTGCGAATGCGGGCGCACTGCGGGCCGCCGCACAGCAGCGCCGATCGTTTATCTACTGACTTTGACGCTCGATATAGGCGCGCAGTTCCTCAGCCTCTTCGCGCGCGGCGCGCAGGCCATCCATGGCGGCGGCCAGTTCCGCATCCTTCTGCGTCATCTGGTTGACCAATTCCCCTTCGCGCGTCTGCAGATAAGTCATGGCATGATCGCGGGCTTCCTCAGCCTCATGCAGCTCTTTGGCCATGCGATCGAGGTCATTCATCTCATCCGTTGTGACCCGGGTCAGACGGTGGACAAGCCAGCTTGCAAACCACCCCAGCAAGAAGGCAACGAACAGGATGACAGCCGTCACGATAACGAATTCGCTTCTATTCATTGGGTGTGTCCTCCTGGGACGCGGGCGCGGGCGGGCTCTCTGACTCGTCTGGGGCAGAGTCTACCGGGTCTGACAGCTCCGTCTCTGCCGCATCAGCGGATGTCTGGGCGGGCGCACTGGGGTCAGCGCTGCCAGCAGGTTCCGGATCTTCAGTTGCTGGTGCCGTTTCGGCGGACTCTGCCGGTGTCTCGGCTTCTGTTGCAGGCGCGGCAGGGCCTTCAGGTGCTGGCTCGATAGCGGGATCGGCTTGGGTGTCCGCGCTTTCCCCGCTGAGCGCATCGTCAGGGGCAGTGGCCGTGGCATCCTCAGGCGCGGCTTCCGGCGCTTCAGACACCGTGTTCACCTCAGGCGCAGGTGCCTCTGTGTCGGGCGCAGCTTCTGCGGGCGCCGCCTCTTCAGGGGCCGCTTCATCTTCAGGGGTCGCTTCCTCAGGGGCGACCTCTGTCGCTTCGCCTTCAAGCGTTTCGCCTTCGGCCACGGCTTCGGCAGCTCCCGATACGCCATCCAACACGACTGTCTCTTCTTCCGGCGGAGGCCTCAAGCTGCCCTCAGGGCGTTCGGGGGCTGGCTGTGGTCGCAGAGGGCTGATCTGCGTTCCGAACACCCAACCAGTCTCCTGCGTCGGATCCGCTGGGATACTGACTTTCTGTGGGGGGTCAGTGGGCGGCGCGCCTGTGGTTTCAACAGAAGCGCCGTCGCCATCAGTTTCTGCTGTGTCCTCGGCGCCGGTCTGCGCGTCGGGCGTGCCTGTCTCCTCCCCCTCGGGCAGGGGCGAGATCAGGCGGAACTCGATCCGACGATTGGCCTCCCGGCCTTCTTCGGTTTCATTGGTTTCGATCGGCTGCTCCTCGCCGTATCCAACCGCTGAAATCGCACCCGTCAAAACGCGCCGTGCGGCCAGCGCATCCAGCACGGCATCGGCACGGGCCTGGCTGAGGTTGCGGTTCATGACCTCGCGGCCCTGGCTGTCCGTATGGCCTGCGATCTCGATCTCCATCTCCACATCGCGACAGCCCTTCAGCACATCGGCAATGGCTGAGATCGCCGGGATTGCCTCGGCGCTGATGGCCGTCGAGCCGGGATCAAAGGTGATCTTTCGAGCCTCGATGATCTCCGCGACCTGCGCCAGGCATTCTTGGGGTGTGGGCAGGGTGTTCTCCGGCTCGGGCGGGGCCTCATAGGTGACCGAAAGGGAAAAGTTGGCGCTTTCCCCCAGCCTTTCTGACAGAACACGCGCCATCATGGCCCGCCCATCCTCGCGGCTTGTCACCCCGCGCAACAAAACCGCATCCGGCTGCACGATCAGCGTGCCGCGGTCCAGCGCTTCGAGTGCTTCGAGCCCTGCCAGAACGCGCACGCCCCAATTGCCGGGAAGGTCCGCATCCAGCCGCGTGGCGGAATAAACATTGCGCACCCCAAAGCGGGCCCGTGCAAGGCTTTCAATCGCTTGTCGGCTCAGCCCATCGCCCAGTTTGCCGCGCAGTTGCACTTGCCCTTCCGGGGAAAGAGTCGCGATAAACTCGGGTGGGCCGAGGTCTTCTTCATCGCCGTCCTTTTGCTCCGGCAGCACTGTTGTCAGGGAAAAGATTTCCGGCAGCGCCGCCTCAAGTTCGGCGGCCACCTTGTCAAACTGCGCAATGGGCGTGCCCTCCGGCGCGCGCAGCGCCACATCCGTATCCGAGAAGGTGATCGAGCCCCCCGCAAGCGCCTCAACAGCGCCAATGCCCGCCTCCGCGGCAGCCGCCCATTCAGACGTGGGCGCGCCAAGGCCAATAGGACAGACCGCTTTGCCATCAAGCCCGGCCTTGCGCGCCGCAGAGAGAATGCGCGCGCGGGCCACCTGCGTATTCGCGGCACAAGCGTCAAAGCGGGGCGGCTCATCAGGCGACATCACAAAGCGCAGCGTATAGGGCGTGATCACCGGCCGGGGCGCGGCAATGTCGAGGGCAAGGCGCAGATCATCGGGCGCGCGCCGCGTCAACTCGGCCTCCAGCATGGCCTTGGCCTCTGGGCTGTCGGTGACAGCCGTAATGCGCACCTCACCAGGTGCGACAGAGATCTTGGCCCGTTCCAGCCGGGGCAGCATATCGCTGGCATATTTCATTGCCATGTCCCAGCCGCGGGGCACCGGGTAATCGGCCTGCTCCAACAGATCGGTCACCGAGCCGCTGGCCCCGGAAAGTGCCCGCATGAGCGTGCTGCGATCATATTTGGTGGGCACAAGGCCGATGAGTTGCAGGCCACTGTCATTGCGCAACATTTCAACAGTGAATTGCGGGGGCTGTGGCGGGGCAGCGGCCTCGACATCCATGCCGTCGACAACGCGTGTGCCATCCACAACGCGGGCAGCGGTGGCCCTCGCCCGGAATCGCGCTGCTTCAGAGGGCGCCCGCCCGGTCAGGATCACCTGCAGGCCATCGGTTTCGACCCCTGTCCAGGTCTGCCCCTCCCGCGTGAGGGCTTCGGCCACGATGCGGGCCGATGCCCGCTCTACGGCAGTCGCTGCCCCGAACGCAGCAAGCACCGAGAAGACCGCGCCGAGGGCGATCAATGCCGAGATAATTATAGCAGGACCAAGCCGCATGCACCGTTATTCCAGAAGCGCCGAGACCGGCTCCGAAGGTGGGCTTACTGTGCCCTGCACCCAGACGCAATCACCACAAAGATCACAAGGTTGAATACGTACCGGCAAGTGTTGCCAGCAAAAGGAAAGCGCACACAATCAGTCCGGCATCCCTGTTTGAACGAAACAACCTCAGGCATCGCGCCGGATCATCGATGTCCAACTGCATCATCTGCCAGACCATATGCCAGCCAAACCCCCAGGCGGCCCCAATCCCCAGCGCCATCTGCAGAGCATTCGCCCCCGGCAGTAGCGCCGCCAGAGCCGCAGCCCCCATCAGAAATACCGAAAGGACAAGGAATCGGCGCAGCCAGATGGGGCTGTTGTCCCCAAACAGGCGGGCGGTGGATTTCACGCCGATCATGGCATCATCCTCAGCATCCTGATGGGCATAGATGGTGTCATAAAACAAAGTCCATGCGATCCCAGACAGGTAAAGCAGGATCGGCGCAGCGCTGAGGCTGCCCGTCACCGCCGCCCATGCCAGCAAAGCTCCCCAGTTGAACGCCAGCCCCAGAAACACCTGCGGCCACCAGGTAAAACGTTTGGCAAAGGGATAGACGCAAACCAACGCGAGGCTCCCGATGCCAAGGGCAATCGCAAGGGGATGGAAGGTCAGCAGGATGGCAAAGGCAATCACGCTTTGAACGACCATCCACGCCACCGCCTGCCGCACGGTCACCTGGCCTGACGGGATCGGGCGTGACCGGGTCCGGGTGACCGCCGCATCAAATTCGCGATCCGTGATGTCATTCCAGGTGCATCCGGCGCCGCGCATCAACCAGGCCCCCAGCGCGCACCCCACCATCAGCCACAGATTGCCCCAGTGCCAGCCATGGGCGGCCGAGGCCAGCAGCACGGCCCACCAGCACGGCAACAGCAAAAGCCAAGTGCCGATCGGACGGTCCGCCCGGCTAAGCCGCAGGTAGGGCCGCGCACCCGCAGGCGCATAGCGATCAACCCAATTGCCCGAAACGGCATCTGCAACAGCCCCCTCCGGGGCAGGATTGGTGTCTGGTGTCCGAGGCGCGCCGGTCATACTGTGCCCGCATGGTTGCAAAGATCCGGCTCTACTTAGACCACCCGCTGGGCGCGGGGCAAACGGTTCTCCTGACAAAGGAGCAAGCGCATTACCTTTTTGGCGTGATGCGGCTGGGTGAAGGCAGTGCGCTGCGGGTATTTGACGGCATAAACGGCGAATGGCTGGCCCACGTTGCGCAGGCAGGCAAACGCGCCGGCAGCCTTTTGGTGGAAACGCAGACCCGCCCTCAGCAAACTCCGCCCGACCTGTGGCTGTGCTTTGCCCCGATCAAGAAAGCCCGCACGGATTTCATTGTGGAAAAAGCCGCCGAGATGGGCGCGCGCAGGATCATGCCCGTCCAAACCGCCTTCACCAATTCCGAGCGCATTCGCCAGGACAGGCTGCAAGCCCACGCAGTGGAAGCGGCCGAGCAATGCGGGGGCACCTATGTGCCCGAAGTGTCAGCCCTGAGCCGCCTTGGCGCGCTGCTCGACAGCTGGCCCGCAGAACGCCAACTTATGTTCTGCGATGAAGCGCTCGCCCCGGAAAGCCGCGGCACGTCCTTGCCTGATCTTCCCGGCCCCTGGGCGATTCTGATCGGACCAGAGGGCGGGTTTTCCGATGCCGAGCGCGCCCGTCTGCGTGACATGCCCAATGCCCACGCGGTGCGGCTGGGCCCCCGGATCTTGCGGGCAGACACCGCGGCAGTCGCCGCCCTGACGCTATGGCAGGATCGGCTGGGGGATTGGGACTAGGCGCACGCCCGCCCCGCTGCGCCCCCGTTTCGCTTCCAGCTTCATCCGATATCCGGCCCGATTCGCCCGCGCTGGTCAGACAATCCGTCACCGCAGGTCTGGACCTTTGCGCACGCGATTGCCATCTCTTGCCCATGAGACCCGAAGTGACCGCCCTTCTGTCGCGCTATCTAGAAACCTTCATCGCGGCCGGGGTCGCGGCGGTGGGGCTGCGCTTTGCCGTGTCGCCCGGCCCGGTGGTACAAGGATTCGGGCTGCTGCTGACGCTCGTTGGGATCGGCTGGGCTGTAACGGCCCTGCGCCGGGCGCGGTTTCACGCAAAGGGCGAGGCGCCCGGCATCGTGGAAGTGATCGAGGGCCGCATCAGCTACATGGGGCCTGTCATGGGCGGTGTGGTCGCCGTCGATGATCTGATTGCGCTGGATGTGCTGGTGGTGGCCGGGGCGCGGCGCTGCTGGCGTCTGCGCCAGAGCGACGGACAGGCCCTGCTGATCCCGCAATCTGCCGAAGGGGCCGAAGCGCTCTATGATGTGTTCGCCGGCCTGCCAGGCGCTTCGCAAACAGCGCTTGTCACGGCCCTGTCCTACTCTGGGGATACTGCGCTTGCGGTCTGGCGCAGGGCAGCTGTGCGGCCCCCTTACACAACTGCAAGTGTATCGCCGGATTGACAGCCGCGCCGTGACACGCCATCCCCTGAACCGTTAATGCCTATGCGGAGCGTCTGACATGTCCATCCCACAATCCGGTGGCGGCCCCATCGAGGATCGCGCGCAGCTGGTCGAGTATCTGTCCAGTGGCTGCAAGCCCAAAGACGCTTGGCGCATCGGCACCGAGCACGAGAAGTTCGGCTATTGCAAAGACACGCACCGCCCCCTGCCCTATGCGGGCGAACGCTCCATAGAGGCGGTGCTGAGCGGGCTGCGCGACAGGTATGGCTGGGCCCCTGTAGAAGAGGCGGGCAAGCTGATCGGCCTGATCAAGGACGGGGCCAATGTCAGCCTGGAACCGGGCGGCCAGCTGGAGCTTTCAGGCGCGCCGCTGGAAACCATTCACCAGACCTGTGACGAGGTGAACCAGCATCTGCGCGAAGTGAAAGATATCGCAGACGAGATCGGTGTGGGCTTCATCGGGTTGGGCGCCGCGCCGGAATGGTCCCATGACGACATGCCCCAGATGCCCAAGGGCCGCTACAGGCTGATGACCGACTATATGGGCCGGGTTGGCACTCACGGCACGCAGATGATGTATCGGACCTGCACGGTGCAGGTGAATCTGGATTTCTCATCAGAAGCGGACATGGTGCAGAAACTCCGCGTGGCCTTGGCTCTGCAGCCTGTGGCCACTGCCCTGTTTGCCAACTCTCCCTTCTTTGAGGGCAAGCCCAACGGCCACAAATCCTGGCGTTCGCGGGTTTGGCGATCACTGGATGATGCGCGCACCGGCATGTTGCCCTTTGTTTTCGAAGAGGGGTTCGGCTTTGAGGCTTGGGTAGATTATGCGCTCGATGTGCCGATGTATTTTGTCTATCGCGACGGCGTCTATATCGATGCGCTGGGACAATCATTCCGGGATTTCCTTCAGGGCAAGCTGCCCGCGCTGCCCGGTGAGACCCCGACCCTCAGCGATTGGGCAGATCATCTGACAACGATTTTCCCAGAAGCGCGGCTCAAGAAATTCATCGAGATGCGCGGCGCGGATGGGGGCCCGTGGCGGCGGCTGTGCGCGCTGCCGGCGTTCTGGGTGGGCTTGACCTATGACCAGGGCGCGTTGGATGCGGCTTGGGATTTGGTCAAGGGCCTCGACACGGAAACCCGTGATGGGCTGCGGGTCGCGGCCTCTGTCGATGGGCTTGCGGGTGCTGCCAATGGCGTTGACCTGGGCGATCTGGCCCGCGAAGCGGTTGCCATCGCCGAGGCAGGGCTGAAAGCGCGCGCCCGGCCTGGCGCAGGCGGGCTGCTTCCGGACGAGACGCATTTCCTCAATGCCCTGAAAGAAACTCTGGAAACCGGCAAAACACCGGCAGACGAGTTGCTGGACGATTATCACGGTGACTGGGGCGGAGATCTGTCCAGGATCTACGCAGCCTACAGCTACTGATCGTCCAAAGGGGAAAGTGCCCGGAGGATGCCGATCACCTTTGCGGCGGGCATTTCGCAGGGGCGCAGGCGCCAGCCCTGTGCCGTCTGGTACAGGTTGAAGCTGATCCGATCTGAGCCGTCGAGCGCCTGCCCTACCAGCTTTTGAACGCGGCCTTGGGCCTGACAGCTGCGTGTCAAAAGCCAGCGCGTGCCCTGCACAGAGGCAGTAAAACTGCCGAGGGGCAGCGCGGCGAGGCGCATAGGAACATCGGCAGGGGGCGCATCTTCCAGCGGGTCTGCGCGGCTCACGCCTTTTTGCCGATGCGCGGCTCAGTGCCTTGCAGCAGCCGGGAGATATTGGCGGCGTGGCGGATCCAGACCAGTCCGGCCAGCAGCCCAGCCAGAAGCGCCGCCGACCCGTGGCCCAAAACCAGCGCCCAAAGCACACCACTGGCCGAAGCCACCAGCGCAGCAAGCGACGAAATCCGGAAGAGGGCGGCGGTGACAAGCCATGTGGCACAGCACGCCAAGCCCACGGGCCACGCAACGGCAATCAGCGTGCCCAGGTAGGTGGCCACACCCTTTCCGCCCTTAAAGCCCAGATAGATGGGGAAACAATGCCCCAGAAAGGCTGCGAAACCAGCAATCTGGCCTTCTGCTGGGCCCAGCAGAGCGCTGCCCAACAGAACGGCGGCCCCAGCTTTGCCCGCATCGCAGATGAGCGTCAGAAAGGCATCCGTCTTGCTGCCGGTGCGCAGCACGTTTGTGGCGCCGATATTGCCAGAGCCGATCTGCCGCAAATCCCCAAGGTTAAAAACACGCGCCCAAACGAGGCCAAACGGAATAGCGCCCAGAAGATAGCCCAAAACGGCGGCAACAACGACGAGCGGCAAGGAGGCGGTGATATCAAGCATGGCGGAGACCTATCCTGCCGCTCCGGTCAATTCCAGTGTGTTTGGACAGGCCATTGCCCGAGTGGCACCCACAGGCCACGCGTCAGGTCTCACAAAGGCGGCAAGGGGCGTTGTCCAACCGTTAACTACAGACTTTAAGCCACCAAAGCATTCGCTCGCATCGCACGATAGCCAATCCTGCGTTGATTGCATGCTGCGGTTGTGAATTTCCAGCTTGGCCGCCAATACAAGGCAACGCAGGCTTACGAGGACAAGGCCGCGCTTGGCAACTACATCGGCTAACGCGATGCAGTGCAAGCTAGATTGCGAGCAAAGTGGCTTTAGCACAACCGAGACTGTGTCACTCAGGCAAAAAGGGCGCGGCATTCACTGCGGCCTTTCTGGGAGCTGTAAGGAAGATCGATCAGAGGACGGGCTGGTGAAGTTCGGCTGGGCGGAGCGGATGTGCCACGATTGTCTTCGGGTTGGCAGCGCTCACATTCTCAAGCAATTCCCAGAAGAGAACATCGACAAATTGCGAATTGATGTCCTCAGGGTTAGCAAGGATTTCGGCACTACGTCTCCGCTTCCGAAGCTTTGCCAACTCTAGATCCAAGTTGGCAAGACGGATTCGTTCGATTTCACCGTCCACAAACTCCGCCCAGCGCTCGTGGCCGATAAGACGTTTATTCTGCCCCGATCGTGATCGATCCACATGGCCAGTGTCACCACCTTCACGCTTTCGGTGCTTCTCAAAGCCTCGAATGTTCTCTGGCCAGAGCGGCACCATTCGCATGGCCACCGGAAAAGACGCCTGCAGATCGTTCATCTCTCGCCTTCCTTCTTCAGACGGCAGGAAGTCGGTTCATTGGAACGAGACCGAAAAAACAGAAGTGAGATTGGTGCCAAGACTTAGTTTTGTGAAAATCATAGATATGGTTGCGAGAGTGCTAGAAAGTGATAATCGTTACGGACCCTAGTACAAGCGGCTGCCTAAATGATCAGGTGGGTGCCAACTCGTTCAGCATTCAAGTAAACAGATCGATGCCAAACGGACACCAAGGCACTGTATTAACTTAACAAATAACGAATTTTGGCTGTAGCGAAAGCGAAACCGATCTAAGCTCCTGAATGGCAGAAAATGACATCAAAGTATGTAAATGACGTCACACTCCATGCAATCGTCAGCAAAACATGGCTGGCACAGTTGTACGCAAGGCAGATACTGTATAATCTAATAATTTGAGCCGCCGCGCAGTTAATAGCTCAGAAAGCCTTGAAGCTTTCACCATTTGATGTAATTTCTTCAATTTGTTAAGATGGATAATTGTAATGAGTGACCGTATAGCTTGGCTTGATTTTGCTAAAGGCATTGGCATCTTCCTGGTAGTAGTCGGGCATGCCGTTAGAGGAATTGACGTTGCAGGGGTTCCAGACGAAGCTGGGCTGCTGCAGGCACTGGATCAGACGATCTACGCATTTCACATGCCACTGTTTTTTCTCCTTTCGGGCGTGACCTTTGGGATGCGGCCGCCAGCCAACATCCAACCCGATCTAACAAAAAGAATTTGGCGTTTATTTTTTCCCTTGGTTATTTGGACCTACGCCTTTCTTTTTTTACGTAGTTTTGCTGGAGACAATGCAAACGCGAACGGCTCTCTTTCAGATATCCTTATTTTTCCAATACCGCCCGTCTTACATTTCTGGTTTCTTTGGGCGCTGTTATTGAATATAATATTTTTTACTGTTCTCCGATTGGCCATAAGACCAGCTGTATCAGAGCAATTTTTTTGGATTGGCGCCTTTATCCTTAGCTTGCTTGCCCATTTTTCAATAGACTTACCTGAAAGCCTTTGGCCGCTTTTTGGGCCCGGCATAAATTACAGCTTAGCGTTCACGATGGGCGCCGTGATAGGTTCTTCAGAAATTGTTAGGATGGTACCAAATCGAAACTTAGCTGCGCTTGGGTTTCTTATATTTTCCATTATTTTATATGCCACTATATCAATCGACATGCCGGTATCAACTGTCTTGAGTGGGTCGATTATTTCGCTCTTCCTGCTGCTGCCTTTAGCTACTCTATCTAGTCGATTTGAAAAAAGCCTTTTGGTTCAGTCCCTAGCTTTTCTGGGAGTAATTTCACTTTCAATATACGTGATGCACACAATGTTCAGCGCGACTATTCGCATTGTACTGATTCAAACTGGTACATTCAATTTGGCGGCGCACCTGTTCTTGGGAGTTTCTTTTGGCGTTATCGGGCCTGTTTTGGTCTATTTGTGGCTCCGAAGGGTTAGGCTGTTACGTGTGGTCGGGCTTGCGTGAAACCCTACAGGATGCCCCGTGGTGCCTAAGCGTCGACGAATATTATTTCTAATTCACCTAGTCTAGATTGTCGTACGAACTGCAATCTTGCTATCCCGACATCCCCGCGGCCGGTTACCTTGCGCCTCAATTTAGTTGCCAAAACAGAATCTACATTCGGGGTTAGCCTAACCTGAATTTTCGCTCGTGGCGGTAAACTCTTCGTCCTTCCCGTTTGCACAACTGCTACAAAGGTTCCCTCGGCTTTTACGGTGGGCACTGATGACAGACTGTGCCTATCTCTTTTGCACAATAACACGGCTAAGTCCGAGGCCATGGTTCCGACGTTCAATACAGTCGGTCTAGGCAATTGATCTGTTTGCCGCGTGCCGGAACGTTCAAGCCTAGCGTTCTACTGCCACCGAGGGCAAAATACGTCTGGCGCTCTGAGCAAAAAATGCATGAGAGAAAAGGCGACAATTGGCGGTGGGGCAAGGGGCGCTGCCCAGCCATTAACTACAGACTTTTAGCCAGCAAAGCAGTATCCGATGCGATCTCGTGTCAATTTGCGAACCGTCGAAGGATTGGCGCTCCGCCGCGATTTACTGCACCGCCTTATCTCCACGAAGCGCTTCCAATGCGACCTTGGCTTTAAACTGATCTGTAAACTTCCGGCGTTTCGCCATCTCCGCATCCCTTCGCAAGTTTGGGATATACCTGAACCAGCTGTCCAGTTTTCTGGGATCACTTCAGACTGCTCCCAGCCGAACTCTACCCCCTGTAGTCTTTGTCGACCAAAGCCTATGTTGCACCAAATGACGCGACAGAATTCGCGGCATAAAGATTTGCGGCTCTTCCGGCTTCGAAAGGATCCCCGTGCGATAGAAACGCGGCGAGGAAGGCCCCGTCGAACGCGTCTCCGGCGCCGGTGGCATCTACGGCAGACGTCTTGCGCCCTGGGATTGCGCAACGTTGTGTTGGCGTTGCGATAAATGCGCCATGCGCCCCAAGAGTGAGGGCGACGACTTTTGCGCCGAGATCGAGGAAGTAATCTGCGATGGCATCTTGCGAATTTTGCCCGGTCAGCAGCATGGCATCATCCAATCCGGGCAAGACGATATCGCAGAGCGGAACGGTTCTCCGCATGGCATCGGTTGCCTCTTCCAATGACCAGAGTTGCGGGCGGAAATTTGTGTCGTAGGACACCAAAAGCCCGTTCTCCTTTGCTGCTGTGCACAGGTCGAATGTGGCTCTCATCGCTTCGCCTGAAATGGCTTGCGAAATGGCAGAGAAGTGGAAGCACTTGGCGTCGCGAAACGCCGACCGATCGAACAAGCCCATAGACACTTTGCTGGCCGCCGATCCGGCGCGTCGGTAGGTGAACGCATGCCCGTGAGCGCCGTGTGTGACGAAGTACACGCCTGTCAGATCATTTGGCACGCGGACGACGCACTTGTAGCTCACATCTTCCCGCGCCCAGAACGCCATCAGTTGGTCGCCGAACAAGTCGTCGCCTATCGCGGCCATGATACCGGCGCTGATGCCAGACCTCTTGGCCGCGACGGCACAGTTCGAAATATCCCCGCCGCAGCCGCTGACAAAGGTTCCATCCGGCCGTTGGTTAAACTCAACCAGCGGCTCTCCAAAACACAGCAGATCGGTCAAAGGGTCGCTCCGATTTTCCAGGGAACAAATTCAAGGTCGCCGTATCCGAACATCTCAGATTTGCTCTTCTCGCCATTTGCCAGATCAATAAGCCGCTCGAATATCTCAAGGCCTTTGGACGCGATGCTCACAGCCCCGGTGGCAATTGGGCCCGCATCCACATCGATTTCTTCGGGCATGGATTGCGCAAGCCCGCCATTTGAGGCGATTTTCAACGACGGAGCGGGTTTGGCGCCAAAGCAAGACCCTCGCCCTGTGGTAAACGCAATCAAGTTGGCGCCAGCCGCCACTTGTCCCGTGGCAGCGACCGGATCGTAGCCAGGACTGTCCATGTAAACGAGGCCTGATGTGTCAATCCGCTCAGCATATGCATAGGCGTTGGTGAGCGGCGATTGCCCCGCCTTTGCGACCGCACCGAGTGATTTTTCTAAGATGGTCGTGAGCCCGCCACGCTTGTTCCCTGGCGATGGATTGTTGTCGAGCGTCGCACCGTTTTTGGCAGCATAGTTTTTCCACCAGTGCAGAAAACCTTCAATTTTCCTGCCGGTCATCGCGTTCGACCGATGGAGCAAAAGATGCTGTGCGCCAAAGATCTCCGGTGTCTCGGACAGGATGGACGTGCCGCCGTTGCCGACCAATATGTCGGAGGCCACGCCAAGCGCCGGATTTGCCGTGATTCCAGAAAGCGCGTCGGACCCACCGCATTGCATCCCAAGCGTCAGTTTCGAGACCGGGCATTCGGTTCGCATATCCTCATTGGCGGCCTTGGAAATCAGGGAGAGTTTTCCCAAGGCCACCGCGACGGCGGATGCTGAACCGCTGGTTTCTTGGATGTTCAAAGTAGAAATGCGCGCGTCGCGCCAATTGGTCGGCTTATAGAGCGTGACCTGGTTGACCTCGCAGCCAAGGCCGACGATCAGAACGCCGCCAAAATTTGGATGGTCCCGGTAGCCTTTGAGCACGCGCAGCAGAGCCTCGAACCCTTCGCCGCTGCTTTGCATCCCACATCCATGATCGTGGACCAGGGGTACGAACCCGTCGATGTTTTGAAGGCCTGGCAAAAGCTCGGCATTCGCGCGTGCCGCTATGGCATGGCACACAGAGGCAGAACAGTTGACCGAGGCCAGAATGCCAACAAAGTTTCGCGTGCCAACACGCCCGTCCGGTCGCACGTATCCCCGAAATACGGTTCGTGTAGGTTCGGGTAATGCCAGAGCTTTCCTGTCATCGACAGGCGCAAATTTATCTCCGGTTTCAAAGGAAAGATTGTGCGCGTGCACATGCTCACCTGGGTGAATGCGCTGCGTCGCCCGGCCAATCAACTGTCCGAATTTCACAACCGGGGCGCCTGTTTCCAAGGCGTTGCACGCAACCTTATGGCCAGCAGGAACATCCGAACCCACGGCGTATCCGCCTAAGTCAGCCCCCGCATGCAATGGCGCCAAGGCAACAGCGACATTGTCATTGGGATGAAGCCGCAGAATGGATTGGGAGCAATTCATATGCGGCTCACAAGGCCTTCTAGGGAGGGCGCTGATCCCACAATCGCTCCTGACCAGGACAAAAGATCCCCGACCCGGCGCGCGATCTTTTCGTTATGGTTGGCGGCGATATCTGACAGTTTGTGATCCAGAAAAGGATTGGCAAACCGTTCTAGCGTCGATTGCGCATAGAGGCGAGCCTCGGTCTCTAGGCCTCGGTTTGCAAATAGAGGGATTACTTCCGTGTCGTAGACCTTTTCAAGCGCCTCCCTCTCGGGGCCACGCATACAATCGAGAACCGTTTTTCCGTCAGGCTCACCCGCATCAAACCACCAATCCGCCAAAAGTGTGTGGCCGAGGTTCAAAATATGAAGCTTCAGCCGCTCAGGCTGGGCCAACGAAGCGAAGAGCTGGATAGCCGGATGGTCGCAAGGTGCCGAGATACCTTCTGTTTTTTGGATGGCCCAGAGCGCATAGGGCTCAGCAACAGCACCCGCAGGCTGCAAAGCTTCAGATACGATCCGATCAACGATGGAATTTGCCGCGGGCATCCGAACGAGCCAATCCTGGAAGCCCGGCAGAGGCAGCACGTCTTTCGCTATATCGATGACGCGGCCTTTCAGCGTATCTCCGTTCTTTGCGATCAGCTCTGTCGGAAGAAGCACCGGAGGGGGATATGCCGCTTGAAATCGAGCTGCCAGAATATGAGCCAGTTTTGCCGGAAAACTTGCAGACAATAGGCGATCGGGATCGGTGTCCTCTGGCTTGGGGCTAAATCCTTTTTCCGAAGTGTTTGAAACGATGAAACGCGCCGTCTTGGCAACCTCGCAGACCGCGTCCCAATCCGTTACCGTTGAGAAGGCCTGCTTCACACAGCTTACGCTGTGTGTTTCATCAATTTCAACTTGGTCGCGGATGCCACGCACAATCACCGGAAATCCTTCGGGCGCAGCCAGCGCCTTGAGACGCTTGGCACGCGACGCATCGCCCGAAGTCTGCACGACGGTCACGGTCAACGGCTCTATGGCTTGCGAAAAAAACAAGTCTGCATGGGCTTGCAGAAACCGGCTGGTGCCAAACTGCAGAACGTCTGTTTTGAGGGGCTTGGCCATTGCCTATGCCACCTTAAGAATGGCTTTGATCACATCGTCGCGCGCATCTGACCACGCCGAGATATCCTCAGCCGCCGTATCAAATGTCGTTCTGTGCGTGTGAAGGCTATCAGTATCGATGGCACCAGATTTGATCGCCGCGACAACGAACTCAAAGTCGTCGGCAAGCGCATTGCGGCTGCTCAACAAGTTGGTTTCACGCTTGTGGAATTCTGGGGCCTCGAAGACGAGGTCACCTTTCACGACGCTCACCAGAACGTAGCTACCGCCATGGGCGACAAACCGCAGACCGTTATTCATGGCGTGAATGCTGCCCGTGGCGTCAAACACGAATGTGTTGGACAGTTCTTGGGTCTTGAGATGCCAGGCATCATCAGGCGAGATCGTGTTGAAGCCAAAGGTCTCGGCCAAGGTTTCGCACTTTGCTTTCGAGCGATCTAAAATGGTGACCTCGCCGCCCTCCAATCGTGCGAAGAGGCCACAGGCCAGACCAATCGGACCGCCGCCGATCACCAGCGATCTAGCTCCTTTTGTCACGCCCGCGCGGACGACAGCGTGCCGACCAATGGCGAGGAATTCGACCATGGCGGCTTGGTCAGCGCTGAGTCCGTCAGCTCGAATGAGGTTTTCAGGCGGTGCTGCGAATTTTTCGGCCATGGCGCCGTCACGGTGCACGCCAAAGACACGAATATTCTCGCAGCAATTGGGCTTGCCCATCCGACAGGCGTGGCACGTACCGCAGGCAAGATACGGGTTCAAAATGACAAGTTCACCAGGCGTGAAAGCAGACCCTTTGTAGTCTGACGACACGCGCGCGGAGACTTCATGGCCCATAACCCTTGGGTATTCTAGAAAGGGCTGGTTTCCTGCGAAAATATGATAGTCCGTCCCACAAATCCCAACACGCGCGGTGTCAAGGGGCACCCAGCCGTCTGGAACAGCGTCAAACTCTGTCTCCTCAAGCTTCAACTCGCCCGGCTTTCTACAGATTAGCGTTTTCATTTGGGGCTCGTTCAATTGGAGTTGAGGTATTCAGGCAAGGCGAGCGTCAGCGCTGGTACAAAGGTGAGAAGCAGAAGGACACCGATCAAAGGAACCAAGAACGGCATTGTGGCTCGGACACATTGGCCGAATGGGACGCCTGAGACTTTCGAAAGCACGAACAGGACCATGCCCACCGGCGGCGTCAAAAGTCCGATCATGAGGTTCAAGATGATGATGACGCCCAGATGGACCGGATCGACACCAATTTCAGCAGAGATTGGCAACAAGACCGGCACAAGAATTGAGATCGCCGCAATCGTCTCCATGAAAAGCCCAATGATCAGGACGACCAGCATGATGATCAACAAGATCGCGTTCCGGTTGTCGGTGATCGAGAACATGAAGTCTGCGAATTGGGCCGCAGCTTGGTTGGCCGTCAGGATCCAGGCAAAGACGGTGGCGGCGCCCACGATCAACATGATCGAGGCGGTCGTCTCTATCGTTTCCATCGAAACACGGACGAAGGATCGAACCGTGATCGTACGGTAGACGAGCACACCGAGCGCCAGGGCGTAGGCCGCAGCACAAACGGCCGCTTCAGTTGGGGTGAAAGCGCCCGACACGATCCCGCCCACAATGATCACCGGCGTCATGAGCGGCAAAAAGGCGGACACAAAGGTGCGGCCAACATTGGAGACCGAAAAGCCCGTATCCGTCGGGTATCCACGCCGCCGCGCGTAGAACCACACCATGATCATAAGGGCCAAAGCCATCAACAAACCGGGAACAATACCTGCGACGAAGAGGTCTCCGATTGAGACCGAGGCCATGACGCCGAAGATAACAAGCGGCAGTGAGGGCGGGATAATCGGCCCGATCGTTGAGGACGCAGCCGTAACACCGACCGAGAAGTCATCGTCATAGCCGGCGTCGCGCATCGCCTTGATCTCGATTGCACCGAGCCCACCCGCATCGGCAACTGCCGCACCAGACATCCCAGCAAAAATGATGCTTGCGCCGACATTCACATGCCCCAATCCGCCATGCATCCACCCCACAATCGAGCGTGCGAAGGCGAAAATGCGACTGGTGATGCCCGAGGAATTCATCAGGGCTCCGGCGAGAATGAAGAAGGGAATGGCCAAGAGCGGGAAGCTGTTCATGCCGTTGACCATGTTGTGCATCAACAGCACCGGCGGCAGGCCTTCAAGCGCGATGTAGCCGATGCAGGACAGCGCCAAGGCGAAGGCAATCGGCACCCGCATCAGCATCAAGGCAAAGAGCGAGACGAACATAAGAACAACGGTCATTTGAACGCCCTCCGAACGGCGACATAAAGCTGCAACGCGCAGACAAGGGACATCGCGATCAAAGCGGCGATGATGACAGCGTAGAGATAGTATTTCGGGAACGGCAAAGAGATCATGCTTTGAAAACTCGTCCGCTGGATCAACTCCCAGGTTGACCAAGTGCAAAAGATCGAAAAGCCCAGGATCAGGGCCAAAGAGAAAACCTTCAGGTATTTAATCTTATCGCCCAGAACTTGGTCGATCACTTCCAAGCGAATATGCGAGTCGAGGATCTGGCATTTCACGCACCCGATGAAGGCTAGACAGATCAAGAGATACCGCGCCGCCTCTTCAGTCCAACTGATCGAGTCGTTTAGGGCATAGCGCGTGAAAAACTGCAGGAACACCACACCGAACAGAGCGATGAACACCAGCAAGACGACGATGTCATAGGGCTTGAACGGAACCCGTGGCGCTTCTTCTTCGCTGCGCTCTTGTGCGTGCAGCATGTCTTCGATCATGTCTTCACTGACGCGGTCGCTCGAACTCATACTCATTCCAGACCTCTCCTCCACCCTAGCGTGAAAGAGGGGCCAGAGACCCCTCTTTCGCTTTTGCAATCAGATGCTTTACTGCCCGATGGCCTGCAGACGCTCGTAGACCGACGCGTCCCACGGCATGACATCGCTGACGAGCGACGGGGCCACGGCTTCGATGAACGGGCTGCGGTCCACTTCGTTGACGGTTACGCCTTCGGCGCGGAACCATTCCACCAATTCGTTCTCAGATTGAACGATCTCGGCGGACGCCCAAAGAGCGGCTTCCTCAAGAACTTCATCTAGGATCGCGATATCGTCACCCAAGGCCTGCTCAGTTGAGGGCGATACCAATGTCGCCAGCGAGTTCACGATGTGGCCCGTCAAGTTGATGTTGCTTTGCACTTCGTGGAAGGCCTTCGCCTGAATGGTCGGGAGCGGGTTTTCTTGCGCATCCACAACGCCTTGCTGCAAGGCTAGGTAAACCTCGGAGAACGCCATGGGCGTGGGGTTGGCGCCGGTCACTTCGGGAAAAAGCTGATAGGCGGGCGCATTCGGCGTCCGAATTTTCAAGCCCTCCATGTCGGCAGGCGTCAAGATCGGGTAGTTCGACGTGACGTGGCGGGCACCGTAATAGGTCATGGCCGCCACGTAGTTGCCGGTCACCTCCGTATAGCCACTGGCCAGCTCATCAAAGAGATCAGAGGCCGCATAGGCTTCCCAATGGTCATAGCCGCGAAGCGTGAACGGGAAGTCCGAGATCGCGATCGGCGGGTAGCTTTGTGCCATAAAGGCCGGGCCGGTATAGATGAGATCGACCGTGCCCAAGGACAGCGCTTCGTTCAAAGCCGTCTCGTTTCCAAGCTGCGATGCCGGAAACACCTGGATCTCATACCGGCCGTCAGTTGCCTCACCAAAGGCTTCGGCTGCGCGCAATGCGGCCTGGTGGTAGGGCGTGCTTTCTTCGTAGACGTGGCCAAAGCGCAGAACGTCCTGCGCTGCAGCTGGAACTGCTGTCATTGCGATTGCACTCAGCACGATGCCAGCACTGAAGGTCCGCCGTGAAAGGGCGTTTAGTTTCGTCATTGTGTCCTCCCAAGGATATGTGTCTATAATCGATAAAAGAATAATTTTCTAGAATCAACTGTCTTTAAATGTTAAAAAACGATGAAAGGGACGATGATGGCACGGTCAAATCGGCTCTATAAACGCTGCTACAATGATGCTTTGGATTTGATTGCCGCAAACCGCATGGCCGGCTCTGTGTCTGAACTGGCATCGCGACTCGATGTCAGCCGGAACACCGCCCGCCGGGTCGCCGAAAGCCTTCAAGAGAACGGCATACTGGAGCTGGGTGCCAATGCTTGGAATGTCGAACGGCCACCTGAAGCCTTCGACTACTTTCCAAGTAATATGGTCGAAACGACTGAAAAGATGATCGAACGGGCCTTTATGGAAATGGTCCTGAACGAGCGGCTTAGGCCGAACAGCCGGATCAACGAAGCCGCCTTGGCCAAAGAAATCGGGGTATCAAACTCCGCCGTGCGAGAGTTCTTGATCCGGCTCAGCCGCTTCGAATTTGTTCGAAAGGAACCCCAGAAAAGTTGGAAACTTGTGGGCTTCACCGAGAGTTATGCAGAAGAGTTACACGAGGTCCGCGTAATGTTCGAACTGCGTTCTATCGAGAAACTCATTGGCCTTCCCGAAGAGCACCTCTTCTGGGTTGTTCTTCAAAAATCGCATCGTGAACATCTGGCTTTTCTGGAGAGCTACGATGAGAATTTCATGCAGTTTCCTGCGCTGGATGCCGAGTTTCATCGACAGCTGAACTCTGCATCTCACAACAGGTTTATTGAGAGCTTTCAGGAGGCCATCTCCCTAATCTTCCACTACCACTATCGCTGGAACAAATCCGATGAAAAAGAACGAAACTATGCAGCTGCAAAGGAACATGTCGACGTGATAGAGGCCTTGCTGTTGCGCGATGAAGACGCTGCAACTCAAGCACTTGAGGCGCATCTACTCTCTGCAAAGCGCACCCTGAGAATGTCCATAAAATGATGAATCTGAAGCCGTCTGTGCGCTTGTTGGTGTCAGTTCTGGTTGGATTATGTCGGAGAGCTATGACCGGGTCGGCTGGACTGCTCCATCGTCCCTAAAAAACCGCAATAAGACTATGCTAACCGCTCATAGTCCGTTCATATCCCTCGCATAATTTCTGCCTTCTTTGTGTTTGCGTTTTGGCCCCAGCCCAACAGCACAGCAATGAGCGCGTAGTGAAGAGAACTGAACGCAATGAAATTTATTCTGCAGTATTTTGCTCCGCAGGAATTGAGCAAAACCGACGCGCGCCTTCTTAATATCCTAGTCTGACTTCAGCACCCACCGGACAGCTTTAGATTCTTCTCAAAGGGGCGCTGCCCCCGCTGGCCTATCGGCCATCTCCCCCGGAGTATTTTCAAGACAAAGACGGGCGACCGCCGCCCTTGAGGGGCGCGGCCCAACTTTTGCTGACCAATCTGCGATTGAGGGGCCGGGGGGCGGGAACGGCTTTGGATATACCGCGGTTGAATTGGGGTTGTCTCTGCCGGCATGCGCGCCATTGTCTGTCGCCATGTTGGAAGAACGCACACCCCTGCAGGGGCTGAAAGTGGTTGAGCTGGCGCGGGTGCTGGCTGGGCCGTGGATTGGGCAGGCGCTTGGAGACCTGGGCGCCGAGGTAACGAAGGTCGAGAGCCCGGCTGGGGATGATACCCGCCATTGGGGACCACCCTTTATTGAACGCGAAGGGGATCAGACAGCCGCCTATTACTATTCTGCAAACCGCGGGAAGACAGCCGTAATTGCCGATTTTCGCAAGGCTGAAGATCGGGAAAGGGTGCGCGCTTTGGTGCGGGATGCCGATATCCTGATCGAGAACTTCAAGGTTGGCGGATTAAAGAAATACGGGCTGGACTACGACAGCCTGTCTGCCTTGAACCCACGCCTGATCTATTGCTCGGTGACCGGGTTTGGGCAGGACGGCCCTTATGCGCATCGTCCGGGCTATGATTTTTTGATCCAGGGCATGTCCGGGTTGATGTCGATCACGGGAGAGCCGGGCCGTCAGCCTCAGAAATACGGTGTCGCCGTGACGGATCTTGTCTCTGGCCTCTATGGAACGGTCGGGATTCTCGCCGCGTTGGAGCAGCGCCGGGCAACCGGGCGCGGGCAGCATATCGACATCTCGCTGCTGGACTGTGCCACAGCCTTGTTGGCCAATATGGCTATGAACTATTTCGCGAGTGGCACCGCGCCCGGTCAGGCCGGAAATGCGCATCAGAACCTCGCGCCGTATCAGGTTTTTGCCACCTCTGATGGGCATGTCATCGTCGCCGTCGGCAATGATGGACAGTTCCAACGGTTCTGCACAGTGATGGGCGTGGATTTTGCAACGGATCCGCGCTTTGCCACCAATCCCGACCGCGTCCGCAACAGGCATTTGCTCACGGAGCTGCTGACCCCGATCGTTGCCGCGCGCGGACAGGCCGAGTTGTTGGCCGCGCTGGAGGACGCCGGCGTGCCCGGTGGGCCGATCAACCGGATAGATCAAGTGTTCGAAGATCCGCAGATCAAGGCACGGGGCATGCAGATCGCCCCCCAGGGTGTGGCCGGTGTTCGAGGGCCCTGGAAGTTTTCCGACGCCGTGCTGAAACTGGATCGCACCGCCCCTGTCCTGCCCAAAGCGTGAGGCGTTTCGTAGGCTCTGTTCACCTCCGCGGCTTGCAGATCACCTCATCCAATCGGCTGCCTTGGTAGAGACCGCGTGGAGGGGTTGGGCGCGGGCTCCCGTTCAGCGTTTCAAATGGTCGGTGCCAGACCAGACGCCTTGATCGCAGATCAGATAGGTTGGCGGGGCTCTATCAGGCGCAGGGGAAAGCCCAGCCAGCAGCGTAGGATGGCGTACACCTCCGGCCTGTGCGCGCGGGTCGGATTGCTTGACCTTCGCCCTGTCAGCGGAGTTCAACCCGGCGCCATAGGCAGATGGGATAACGACCTCCAAGCAATCGCCGGATCAGCCGTTCAGAACTCCGTACATCCCGTTATCTGAGCATGTGACGGCCTTCTGATGCGGGGTTGCCTTGTCCCGGATGGGGGGAGGGATTATGTCGCTTCCCATGAAACGTTATATCCCGTTCATGACCGCTGAGCCGGTCATCTCCGTACTCAGGCTGTCCGGCATGATTGCTGCCGGTGGTCGGGGCATCAACGATGCAATGCTGGCGCCGTCGATCGAGCGCGCATTTGTCAAAGGCAACCCGGTTGCCGTGGCGCTTGCGATCAACTCGCCCGGGGGCTCACCTGTTCAATCCTCCTTGATCGCGGCCCGAATCCGGCGCCTGTCCGAGGAGAAAGAAATCCCGGTTGTTGCCTTCGTCGAGGACGTTGCAGCCTCTGGTGGGTACTGGCTGGCCTGTGCCGCTGATGAGATCTACGCAGATGAAAGCTCGATCCTGGGTTCGATCGGGGTGATCTCGGCCGGGTTCGGCTTTCAGGAGTTGATCGGGCGGTACGGGATTGAACGCCGGGTGCACACAGCCGGCAATTCCAAGAGCTTTCTCGACCCGTTCAAACCGGAACAGGCCGAAGACGTTGCCCGCCTGCGCGCCTTGCAAGATCAGATCCATGACAGCTTCAAAGCGCATGTCAGCGCTCGCCGGGGCAACAGATTGCCCGATGATCAGGATCTTTTCACCGGCGAAGTCTGGGTTGGCTCTGGTGCGGTGGATGTTGGCCTTGCGGATGGGATCGGCCATCTCAAACCCATGATGCAGGCGCGGTATGGCGAAAAGGCGGTCTTCAAGGTGCATGGGCCACGCCGCTCGTTCATGCAGCGGCTGGGTGCAGGTGCGCTGTCCAAGGTCAGCGCCGAGATAGAGGAACGCGCCCTTTACGCGCGGTTTGGGCTCTAGCGTGATCGTCAAGATCGTCACTCTATTTTTGATTGGCATGGGCGTGCTGGCGATGTTTGGCCGGCTGCGCATGCCCGATAGCCTACGGCAGATCGGCCGCAAGACAGGCTTGCCCGGGCGGCCCACAAAGTGCCGCCGCTGCGGCGCGCCACGGGTGGGCAAAGGCCCTTGCCCCTGCGGAGAAGCCTGATCCATGGTCGTTGAAGTCGCGCTGGCCGGTCTGGGGCTTGTTATCCTCCTGCTGGCGGGCGACGCGCTTGTCAAAGGCGCGGTTAACCTCGCCCTGCGGCTTGGCGTGCCAGCGCTGCTGGTGTCGCTGACAATTGTGGCCTTTGGCACCTCTGCGCCCGAACTGCTCATTGCCATCTCTGCGATCCTCGATGGTGCGCCGGGCTTGGCCATCGGCAATGTGGTTGGCTCTAACATTGCGAATGTTTTGCTGGTGCTCGGTGTGCCGGCACTTATCGCAGGACTTGATACCAGCCACTGCGACACGCGCCGCAACTACGTCTTTATGCTGATCGGCACGCTCTTGTTCATGGCGCTGTGCTTTGTCGGCCCCCTGACACATTGGCACGGTTTCTTGCTGCTGGGCTTGCTGGCCTATGTGCTTGTTGACACGTGGCGCACGGCCAAGGCGCAGCGTGCGCGGCCGGCCGACGCTGCCTCGGGCCCCGCAGCAGGAGAAGAAGATCAAGAAGATCTGGAAGGGGCTGATCCCTCCATAAGTGGCTGGAAGATCGCAGTGTTTTTGCTGCTTGGCATGATCGGCCTGCCGCTTGGTGCAGATCTACTGGTGGACAATGCCGTTGAGATTGCGACGCGGCTGAACGTGCCTGAGACGGTGATCGGCCTCACATTGGTTGCGATTGGAACCTCTCTGCCAGAGCTTGCCACCACCGTTTCCGCCGCCCTCAGACGGCAAGCCGATGTGGCGCTTGGCAATGTCATCGGGTCCAACATGTTCAACCTGCTGGCCATCATCGGCATCTCGGTGCAGGTGGGTCCTATCCCGGTTGATCCGGCCATCCTAAGCTTTGATCTTTGGGCGATGCTAGCCGCCACCCTGTTGCTGGCGCCTTTCGTGTTCACGAAGATTCAGATGGGCAAACGTGTGGGCATCGGGTTGACCGCACTCTATGCGGCCTATCTCATCGTCCTCGTAACCTAAGGACGATCGCTCATGCCCACTGCCCTTGTAACCGGTGCCGCCAAACGCCTCGGACGCGCCATGGCGCTTTACCTCGCCGAGCGCGGCTATGACGTTGCAGTACACTATGCCGGCTCCGCCACAGAGGCAGAGGCTGTCGCCGAGGACATTCGCCGCAAAGGCCGCAAGGCGGTCACGGTGCAGGCAGATCTCACGGTTGAGGCCGATATGCAAAGCCTTGTGCCGCGCGCCACAGAGGCTCTTGGCGCGCCCTTGGAGGTGCTGATCAACAATGCGTCGATCTTTGAGTATGACACGTTGGAAAGCGCCACCCGCACCAGCTGGGACCGACATCTTGAAAGCAATTTGCGCGCGCCCTTCGTGCTGACACAGGCTTTTTCTGCGCAAGCCCCAGATGCCGAGATTGACGCTGCGGGCGAGCCGCGCGCACGCGCCTTGGTCATCAATATGATCGATCAGCGGGTGCGGAAACTGACGCCGGAGTTCATGACCTATACTCTTGCGAAAGCCGCTCTCTGGACACTCACCCAAACCAGTGCACAGGGCCTCGCACCCCATGTGCGCGTGAATGCGATCGGGCCTGGGCCGACCCTCCAAGGCGCGCGGCAAACAGCCGACCACTTTGCCCGCCAGCGGGCTGCCACGATCATGGGTCGAGGCGCGGGGTCTGATGACATCATCGGGGCGCTTGGATACTTCCTCGATGCCAAGGCTGTGACTGGACAATTGCTCTGTGTGGACGGAGGCCAACATCTAGGCTGGCAAACGCCAGATGTGCTCGGCCCAGAATAATCTTCCATAGATCGCACAAAGAGGTTGATCCCGGGCAAGTTATGCACGTGTGTCAATCTGGTAACGAATCGGTAACAATTTCTGCATGAAAATCAGTTGTTTGGTCGGTGGATAAAAAAATATGTAGCTATTACAATGACTTATAATTAAGCCTAATTTTTAGGCAAACCGTGGAAATAACCGAAAAACAACGAAAAACCGGAGTGGCCCAATGTTTCCCCCCAAACTTATCCACAGCATCCGGGGACAGGTAAATGCTTGATCCCAGCGCCCTGTTTGGGCAGCCATGGGAGAGAATCAAGAGGTTGTGATGAAGTCTGACACCCCAGACTGCCAACAGAACGTGACAGATAGCGACAAGTCCGACACGGCGCTGGTGGGGCATGCGCGGATTCAGGCCTATCTGAAAACCCTGGATGGGTCACCCGGGGTGTACCGGATGTTGGATGCGGAAAGCCGGGTGCTCTATGTTGGCAAGGCCCGCAATCTGCGTGCCCGCGTCTCCAATTATGCCCGGCCCAGCGGCCACAGCGCGCGCATCGCACGGATGATCTCTGAAACCGCCTCGATGATGTTTCTGACCACCCGCACCGAGACCGAGGCGCTGCTGCTCGAGCAGAACCTGATCAAGCAACTCAAGCCGCGCTACAACGTTCTTTTGCGCGACGACAAGAGCTTTCCCAATATACTTATTAGCGGTGACCACACCTATCCCATGATCCGCAAACACCGGGGCGCGAAATCCGCCAAGGGCAGCTACTATGGCCCCTTTGCAAGTGCAGGTGCCGTGAACCGAACGCTCAATCAGTTGCAGAAGGTGTTTTTGCTGCGCAATTGCACGGATGCCACCTTTGATGCGCGCACCCGGCCCTGCCTGCTGTATCAAATCAAGCGCTGCGCAGCGCCTTGCGTCGGCAAGATCAGCGCACAGGATTATGGGGCGCTGGTCGGGGATGCCCAGCGGTTCTTGCAGGGCAAGACCACCCGCGTGCAGGCCGAACTGGCGATCGAGATGCAAAAGGCCAGCGACGAGATGGAGTTTGAGCGCGCCGCGGCCCTGCGAGACCGAATCCGCGCTCTGACCACTGTCCAGTCGGCACAGGGAATCAATCCGCGCGGCGTCGATGAGGCAGATGTGATCGGCTTGCACATGGAGGGCGGGCAAGCCTGTGTGCAGGTGTTTTTTATTCGGGCCAACCAGAATTGGGGCAACCGGGATTTCTATCCGCGCACGGGCGGGGCCGAAAGCCCTGCCGAGGTGCTACAGGCCTTCATCACCCAGTTCTATGACACCAAGGACCCGGCCAAACGACTGATCCTGTCGCATGACATCGAAGACAAGGATCTGGTGGCAGAGGCGCTCGGCGGCAAACTTGGCCGAAAGGTGGAGGTACTGGTGCCGCAAAGGGGCGAGAAAGCCGAGCTTGTCTCAGGCGCCGTGCGCAACGCCCGCGAAAGCCTGGCTCGGAAAATGTCGGAAAGCGCCACACAGGCCAAGCTGTTGCGGGGTCTGGCTGAAGCATTTGACCTGCCTGCCCCGCCTGCGCGCATCGAAGTGTACGACAACTCCCACATTCAGGGCACGGACGCGGTGGGCGGCATGATCGTCGCCGGGCCGGAGGGCTTTCTCAAAAGCCAATATCGCAAATACAATATTCGCGGGGACAGCATCACGCCCGGCGATGATTTCGGCATGATGAAGGAGGTGCTCACGCGCCGTTTCCAGCGCCTGTTGAAAGAGGACCCAGACCGTGAAACCGAGGCCTGGCCAGATTTGCTGCTGATCGATGGCGGAGCGGGACAGGTTTCAGCTGTAGCCGAGATCATGGCGGATTTGGGCGTTGAAGACGTGCCCTTCATCGGGGTTGCGAAGGGGATTGATCGCGACGCCGGCAAGGAAGAATTTCACCGCATCGGCGCGCGCCCCTTCGCGCTGCGGCACAATGATCCCGTGCTCTATTTCGTGCAGCGGCTGCGTGATGAAGCCCACCGCTTTGCGATTGGCACCCATAGGGCAAAGCGCTCGAAATCCGTGTCGCGCAACCCGTTGGATGATATTGATGGCGTGGGCGCGACCCGCAAGCGGGCCTTACTGGCCCATTTCGGCTCGGCCAAAGCGGTGGCGCGGGCCAACCTTGCAGATCTGGAAGCCGTTGACGGGATTTCGAAATCATTGGCCCAGAAAATTTATGACCACCTGCAGGACAGGTGAGCCGGCTGGGGGCGCTGCCCCCAGACCCCCGGAGTATTTTCGCCAAGATGATGGGAGCAGGCATGGGCGGTGAAACAGATCTGGCGGCTTTGTTAGCGGGCATGTCTGCGCGGATACAGCCTGAAACGTATGTTTTCGTGACATTGGCGCGTGGGGTTACGCCGCCCACGGGCCTGACGCCGCGCATGCAATTCATGGAAGCCGAGGGACTTAGCCTGATCCTGACGCGCAAGGAGGCCGAAGAGGCCGGGCTTGAGTACAGTTTTCCCTGTCGGATGATCACGCTTGACGTGCATTCAGCGCTGGAGGCTGTGGGGTTTATCGCACGGGTTGCCACAGCATTGGCAAATGCTGGCATGGGGGTAAACCCGGTGGCGGGTTTTTATCACGATCATCTGTTTGTCCCGGAAGACAGGGCAGAAGATGCCATGGCGGTTTTGGAGGGGCTAGCGCGCGGCGGGCGCTAAAATGACAAAAGGCCACCCATCGGGCGGCCTTGAGCCAATGAAACCATTTGAGTGTTGCTCAGATCCGCAGGAACGGCTGAGCCAGACGCGGCGCGATGCCCTTGAACTTCAGCGGCGCATTGGTGGCCGCGAGGCAGATGCAATCTTCGCCGATATCTGCGACTGGTGTATGCTCCAGATCCTCATCGGCCACTTCCAAGTCACCCCGTGCAAAGCGATCATCACCGTCGATGAACGCGCCCTGCAGAACAAGCGTCAGTTCCTGACCATGGTGGCCATGATCCGGCAATTCCGATCCAGCCGGGATATAAAGCAGGCGTACATCCGCATCGCCAGAGCTTTTCAGGATCGCCTGCTTGGCCCCCATCCCGATCGGGCGCCATTTCACCTTGGATATATCTCCACCCACATATTCCATCAGCGGCTTTGGAAGCACCCTGCAGCTTGCCTCTGGCTGCACAGGCACGGCCTTGATCGGCTCTTTCGGGCGATCGGAGATCAGCCGCAGTGTTGCCTCCAAGCTGCCGTGAGACATGGGCATTTCATCCAAGTCATCGAGCAGGGCACCACCGACCGCTTCCATCGCCTCCAGGCGCACGCGCGCTTCGGTGCACAGGGACACGTGGGTTGCGACCACAAGGTTAAAGGCCTCAGGCAAGTTGCCTGCTGCGTAGGCCGTTAGCAGTTCTTCCGTCACTTGATGCTTTACAGTCATCTGTCCGGTCTTTCACTCATGTCGTGGCGCAGTCGTTCAAGCGCCAACCTAATACGCGATTTGATCGTGCCCAGCGGTAATCCCGTTTCCGCTGCGATCTCGCTATGACTGAGGTCCCCAAAATAGGCCCTCTCGATCAGTTCTCGTTGCTTGTCTGGCAGCGTTTTGATCGCTTCTTCCAGACGCGCGCTATCCTGTTGCATCGCCATGACGTCGGCCTGATCGGGCTCAGGCTCCGGACCCCAAGGTAGGTCTTCCGGTTCGGGGCGCCGCTGTTTGCGCAGCGCGTCGATCTTTTTGTTTCGCGCGATCGTGAAGATCCAAGTCGCCACGGAGGCGCGCGCGGGGTCAAAGAGATGCGCTTTGTGCCAGAGCGTCGCCATGACGTCCTGTGCGCATTCTTCGGCGAGCGCCTCATCGGCACCCGACTTCATCAGGAACGCTTTCACCCGAGGGGCGAAATAGGCGAAAAGCTGCGCAAAGGCGCGTTGATCGCGATGGGTGTGAATACGCTCAACGTGTTCAACCCAAGTCGTGTCCCGTATCTGCGATGATGGCGCCATATCCCGCTCACCCGCATCCGAGCCATGCCCGGCCGCCAGCACCTCTGGCGCGGCAGTGCCGCGGGGTTGCTGTTCTGGCAAAGAAGCGGATCGCTCCATCAACATAGCCCTTCTACGACCGGCCCGTTCTGCCGGATCACTTATCAAGCGCAGAAAATAGAATTCAGCGCAATGCATCCGATTCCACCCGGCGCACGTAGAAGATGTAGCACGACCAAGGAAAGACCCCAAACCCATGCCATACGAACACATTGGAAACGCCCCCCGCCGCATCGCCGTAATCGGGGGGGGCATCTCAGGTATGGGTGCCGCGCACCTTCTGGGTGACCAGCACAATATCGTTTTGTTTGAAGCAGAAGGGCGCCTTGGCGGGCATGCCCGTACCAAGATCGCAGGCAAACGGGGTGACCAGCCGGTCGACACCGGCTTTATCGTTTTCAACCATGTCAACTATCCCCATCTGACAGCTCTGTTCGACAAGCTGGATGTGCCGACGGCCCAAAGCGACATGAGCTTTGCGGCGTCGATCGATGGTGGCCGCATCGAATATTCGCTGCGCTCCCTCGACACCCTGTTCGCCCAACGCCGCAACATCGTGCGCCCGGGCTATCTGCGCATGATCCGCGATCTGCTCGCATTCAACAGCCGGGCAGAGGCCATTGCTCAGGATCCGAACCAGACCATTGGCGGCTTGCTGGCCGAACTGGGCACAGGGCCGTGGTTTCGCGACTATTATCTCAAGCCTTTCTCAGGGGCGATCTGGTCCAGCCCGGTTGAAAAGATCATGGATTTCCCTGCCAAGGGCATGGTGGAGTTCTTCCGCAATCATCACCTGATGCAAACCCACGGCCAGCATCAGTGGTACACAGTGCGGGGCGGCTCAATCCAGTATGTCACCCGGCTGGGCGCCGCGATGAACCGGCAGGGCGTCGATATCCGCCTCAACGCTCCGATCGCCGGGGTGCGGCGGCTTCCCGTTGGCGTTGAAGTGCGCGCCCATGGCGGCGAATGGGAGCTTTTTGATGAGGTCATCTTCGCCTGCCATTCCGACCAGGCCCTCGCCATGCTGGAAGACCCCACCCCTCAGGAACGCCGGGATTTGGGCGCCATCGCCTATCAGCCAAACAAGGTTGTGCTGCACGCAGACACCTCCGTAATGCCGACACGGCGCAAGTGCTGGTCATCGTGGAACTACACCGAAGAGGCCGGGAAAACCTCCGACCGGATCGATCTGACCTATTGGATGAACTCTCTGCAGCCGATCCCCGAAGACGATCCGCTTTTTGTGACGCTGAACTCCACCCGGCCCATCCGGGAAGAGCTCATCCACGACGAAACCACCCTGCACCACCCGGTCTACACAGTTGACGCCTTCCGGGCACAGGCAGCCATCGCAGCGCGCAACGGCGCGGACAACACGTGGTATTGCGGCGCCTGGATGAAGAATGGCTTCCATGAAGACGGGCTCGGCTCTGCCGTTGACGTGGCCAACCTGATCGCAAGCCGCGACACAGCACGGATGGCCGCCCAATGAGCACTCTTGAACATGTCCCCGCCATGACATTCCACGGCCGCAAGGGCGTGGTGTCGAACGCCTTCCGGTATTCGATCGACTACGTGATCCTTGATCCGGAAAACACACCCCGCGGGCCAGCCCTGTTTTCGCGCAACCGGCGCAACCTGACCGCCCTGCGAGACAAAGACCATGGCGGCGCACCCGGAGAAGGGCGCGGTGTCGCCTGGGTGCGGGACGTCCTGACCGAACGCAAGCTTGAGATGGCAGGCCACAAGATCCTCCTGCTGGCCCAGCCGCGCGTCATGGGCCATGTGTTCAACCCGGTCAGCTTCTGGCTGTGCTACTGCGCAGAAGGCAAACTGCGCGTGGTGATCTCTGAGGTGACCAACACCTATGGCGACCGCCATTCCTACCTGAACTATCACCCCGACCTGCGGGAAATCACCTCGCAGGAGGCCCTGCACGCCGAGAAGATCTTCTACGTGTCGCCCTTTCAGCCGGTGAAAGGCGACTACACGTTTCGCTTCGACATCACCGACAGCCGGATCGGTGTCTGGATCGACTACAAGGCGGGCAATGGGCGTCTTCTGGCCACGCTGGCAGGCCCCCGTCAGGAATTGACAAACCGTGCCATTCTACGCGCCTGTCTGCGCCGGCCTTTTGGATCGCGCAGGGTTTGGGGTCTGATCCACTGGCAAGCGCTCAAGCTGCATCTCAAGGGGGCGCATTTCCTCAAGCGCCCCGAACCACCCAAGCAGGAAATCTCGTGATGTCGTCTGCTCCGGTCACTGCGGAGCCGCGCGCCCGCGCGACCGGGGCAGCGGCCCCTGCCCAACGCCTGTGGGCCTACGGGCTATACGGGGCTGTGCTGTCCGGGGCGGGCCTGCCCATCTATATCTTCGCCCCAAAATACTACGCAGACACCTATGGGGTCAGCCTCACGGCGCTGGCGGCAGTGCTGTTCGTGCTGCGCCTTGTGGACGTGGTGCAGGACCCGGCGCTCGGCTGGGTGTCCGAGCACCTTGGCACATGGCGACGGCGGGCAACAGCCGCCGGAGGGCTGGTTTTGGCCGCGGCCATGCTGTGCCTGTTCGCAGCCCCGCCTGCCTTCGACCCGGTTTGGTGGTTTGCGCTGTCGCTGACAGGGCTGTTCTCTGCATTCAGCTTCCTGTCGATCACGTTCTATGCCCAGGGCGTCGAGAAAGCGCGCAGCTTGCCCGGCGGGCATCTGCGGCTGGCGGGCTGGCGCGAAGGTGGCAGCCTTCTGGGCGTGTGCCTTGCCGCAGTTGCGCCCACGGTGCTGGCGCTGTGGCTGGCCAGCCCCTATGCGGCTTTCGCCGTGGGGTTTGCCACCGTTACCCTGCTGGCCATCCTTGCGATGGTGCCGGAGTGGACAACGGCATCCCGCGCCGGAATGGTTGAAAAGCCGGTGCCCCTGCGCACCATTCTTGGCGATGCAGTGACCCGCCGCCTGCTGATCCTGGCCCTTGTAAACGCCACGCCGCTGGCCGTCTCTTCCACGCTGTTTTTGTACTACGTGGAAAGCGTTCTTCAGGCCCCGGGCCTCGAAGGGGGGCTGCTGGTGCTGTTTTTCCTGTCTGCGGCTGCCAGCGCGCCGCTATGGTCGTGGATGGCGGGGCGGGTGGGCGCCCGCAAGGTCCTGCTCGGCGCCATGATCCTTGCGGTGCTGTCCTTTGCAGCCGTACCCCTGCTGGGCCCCGGTGACACCGTTCCCTTTGCCGTGATTTGCCTGATCTCAGGGGCAACCATCGGCGCAGACCTCACCCTGCTGCCCGCGCTTTTTGCGGCACGTATGGCCCGCATTGCCCCTCGCGGCGGGCAGGGGTTTGGGCTTTGGGCCTTCGCTCAGAAGTTCACATTGGCTTTCGCCGCAGCCCTTTTGCTGCCCGCCCTTGAGCTTGCGGGCTTCGAGTCGCGGGCCGGCGCAGACAATCCCGATGGCGCTCTGCGCCTGTTGACCTACCTATACGCAATCCTGCCCTGTGGCTTGAAGCTGCTGGCCATCGGCCTGCTTGTCTTCCAGCCCGCAACTTTCGAAGAGGACTGACCCATGGACGCCTTCCTCTACATTTTGCTTGGCGCTGGCCTTCTGGCCTTTTTCGCCTGGCTGCGCGTGCGTTTGTGGGATTTTCCCGCCCAGCGCCCCGAAGACTATGACGGCCAGGCCCCCGCGATGGACCTGCGCGAACATCTCAAGGGCCCCATCCTGTGCGAGGGCGTGATCTACGGGCCCACGGGGCGCGTGTCCTCCCGTTTCGTGGCGGATTTTGATGCCCAATGGGATGGCAATAATGGCGTCATGCGGGAGCATTTCCGCTATGACAGCGGCGCCACACAGGATCGTGAATGGCGTTTGACCATTGCCAATGACGGCTCCATCCGGGCCGAAGCAGACGATCTTGTCGGCGTAGGCACGGGGCGCACGGCCGGGCCCGGCCTGCAGTTAAACTATCGGATCAAGCTGCCCGACTCGTCCGGCGGCCATGTGCTCGACACGACCGATTGGATGTATGTCGTGGAGAACGGGGCAATCATCAACCGCTCTCAGTTCCGCAAATACGGGATCAAGGTGGCCGAGCTTGTGGCAACCATGCGCCGGAAGGATGCTGCGTGAGAGACTTTACAGGCAAGCGCTACTGGCTGGTCGGGGCCTCCGAAGGGCTGGGGCGCGCGCTCGCAGAGGGCCTGAGCCGGCGCGGCGCACATCTGGTGCTGAGTGCCCGCAACCGCGACCGCCTTGAAGAGCTTGCTGCCGCCCTGCCCGGTGCGGCCGAAGCCCTGCCCATGGATATTTCCGACAGCGCCTCCGTGCGTGCAGCTGCGGCCGAAATGGGTCCTGTAGACGGGGTGATTTTTCTGGCAGGTGTCTATTGGCCGATGAAAGCCACCGAATGGGATGCAGACAAAGCCGAGGCCATGGCAGACATCAACTTCACCGGCGCTGTGCGTGTGCTGGGCCAGGTTGTGCCGGATATGGTGGCGCGCGATGCGGGCCATATCGTGATCACGGGAAGCCTGTCGGCTTTCCGCGGCCTTCCCGGCGCGGTCGGCTATGCGGCGTCAAAGGCCGGCACCATGAGCCTCGCTGAAAGCCTCTATTACGACCTGCGCAAAACCGGTGTCGATGTCCAACTGGCGAATCCCGGCTATATCCGCACGCGTCTGACCGATCTCAACACATTCACCATGCCTCAGATTATGGAGCCCGAAGATGCCGCGCGCACGATGATCGAGCACATGATGAGCAATCGGTTCTCGGTCAGCTTTCCGGCACCGTTTGCTTGGCTGTTTAGGATTGGGAACTTTCTGCCAAACTGGCTGTATTACCGCCTGTTTGCCTGACTGCGCGCCGCCGTGGAGGGCCGCGCAAAGGCCCGCCTGATAGGCGTTTGCGCCACATCCTTCTGCACAAAACACACAATTCGCGGCACGTGCCCGCATGGGCCCGTCCATTTGCTGGCCCCCCGCGCTTCCTGTGTCTATAAGGTTTGCGGACACTTCCGCAGGAGCCTACCGGGACATGGATCTCTCGCCCATCGACAAAGCCAAGTTCGTCGCTGCAAAGCGCTCGGTTGAATTTATTTCGTCGGGCATGCGTGTGGGCCTCGGGACAGGCTCCACGGCGGCCTGGATGGTCCGCTGCCTGGCAGAACGAATCCACGGCGAAGGCCTTGATATCGTGGGGGTGCCGACCTCCTCGCGCACCGCTGAACTGGCCCGCGAACTGGGGGTGCCGGTGACGTCCCTTGATGATGCGCGGTGGCTCGACGTGACCATTGACGGTGCCGACGAGTTCGACAGCGCCCTGGCCCTGATTAAGGGGGGCGGTGGTGCGCTGTTGCAGGAAAAGATCGTGGCCACCGCCTCGGACCGGATGATCGTCATCACCGATGCCGCCAAGGAAGTGCGCACCTTGGGGCGTTTCCCCCTGCCGGTTGAGGTTGTCCCCTTCGGCTGGCAGACCACAAAAGCCCTGCTTGAAGAAACCCTCGTCAATCTGGACGTGCTCGGGCGCGAGGCCTCGCTGCGCATGAACGATGATGCGCCTTTCGTGACAGACGAAGGCAATTTCATCATCGATCTGCATCTACAACGCATCGGCAATGCCCGTCAGGTGGGCCTTGTCATCAACCAGATCCCGGGCGTCGTGGAAAACGGACTGTTCGTGGATATCTGCGATGTGGTGGTCATTGGCGACGGGGACGGCACCGTTCAGGTCCGCGATATCAACGAGGGCGAGGTCCGGGAAGAGAGCTATGAATTTCTCGATGACGATAACGTGTTTCGCGATATCGACGGCTGACACCATCTGGGCAACAGGCATGGCACAGCATCACGGGCCAAAGGAAGGGCCACATTATGGAATTTGACTACGATCTCTTCGTTATCGGCGGCGGCTCAGGCGGTGTGCGCGCCGCACGGGTTGCTGCCAGTGAAACCGGGGCCAAGGTGGCGCTGGCAGAAGAGAGCCGGATGGGCGGCACCTGCGTGATCCGCGGCTGCGTTCCCAAAAAGCTGATGGTGTTTGCATCCACCTATCCGGGCCGCGTCGCCGAGGCGCGCGACTATGGCTGGAACGCGACCCTCGAGGGCGCTTTTGACTGGCCCAAGTTCCGCACCGCGCTCGAGGCAGAGCTGGACCGTCTTGAAGGCGTGTATAATCGCCTGCTCGATGGCGCTGGCGTAACAACCTATGCCCAGCGCGCAAAGATCGCCGATCCGCACACGGTGGAACTGGCCGATGGCAGCCGCTACACGGCCAAACATATTCTTGTAGCCACTGGCGGCTGGCCTGCCACACCCGACATCGAAAACGCCGATCTGGCGATTACGTCGAACGAGGTTTTCCACCTCGAGACCCTGCCCCAAAAGATGCTCATCGTGGGCGGCGGCTATATCGCCTGCGAATTCGCCGGCATCATGAACGGGCTGGGGGTCGAGGTCACACAGTTCTATCGCGGAGCCCAGATCCTGCGCGGCTTTGACGAAGAAGCTCGTGGCCATATCGCCGATCACATGATCCGCGATGGCATCCGCCTGCACACGGGCACCAATATCCTGCGCATGCAGAAGGCCGAGGGCGGCGGGATCGAGGTTGTATCCACCACCGGGCAAACCGACATCTTCGATCAGGTCATGTTTGCCACGGGCCGCGCGCCCAACACCAAGGGGATCGGGCTTGAGGAGGCCGGCGTAGCGCTGAACCGCCGCGGCGCGATTGTGGTCGATGGGTATTCGCAAACCGATGTGCCGTCGATCTATGCCATTGGCGATGTGACAGACCGGGTTCAATTGACGCCGGTTGCCATCCGCGAAGCAATGGCCTTTGTGGATACGGTGTTCAGGGGCACGCCGACGGCGGTGGATCACAAGCTGATCCCCTCGGCCGTCTTTACCCAGCCGGAATTTGGCACGGTGGGCCTGACCGAAGAAGAGGCGCGCGCACAAGAAGAGATCGAAGTGTACTGCACTGCCTTCAAACCGATGCAGCAAAGCTTTGTGGGCCGGGAAGACCGGGTGCTGATGAAATTGATTGTCAGCAAGGCCACGCGGGTGGTTCTGGGCTGCCATATCGTGGCCGAAGGGGCGGGCGAAATGATCCAGATGGCGGGCATCGCGATCAAGATGGGCGCCACCAAGGAAGACTTCGATCGCACGGTCGCCGTGCATCCAACCGTTTCGGAAGAGCTTGTCACAATGCGTGTTCCTACCAGAACAGCTTGATTATGACGTAAGAGCAACCACCTAATCACTTGAAGCAAACGCAAGACGTATAACCGAGGAAGAGAGACACCTTATGGCAGGTAATAACGGACCTTGGGGCGGTGGCTCCAACGGGGGCGGAAGCAACCAGGGGGGCGGCCGCGGCGGCTCCGGTGGTGGCGGTCGCAAACCCGGTGGCCCCAATGACCCCCAGATCCCCGAGATCGACGAGATTGTCCGCAAGGGCCAGGAACAACTGCGCGTGCTGATGGGCGGGCGCGGTGGCAATGGCGGCTCCGGCGGCGACGGGGGCGGTGATGGCTTCAAGATGACGCGCGGCGCGTGGATCATCGCGGGTCTTGCCGCTGTCGTAATGTGGTTTCTCGCATCGTTCTACACGGTTGCGCCGGAAGAGCGGGGCGTTGAACTGTTCCTGGGTGAGTACTACCGCACCACCGATGACGGGCCGCACCTTGCGCCCTGGCCATTCGTGCGGGCAACAGTGCTGCCAACTTCTACAGAACGTACCGAGCAGATCGGCATTGGCCGCTCCGGTGATGGCCTGATGCTGACCACTGACGAGAACGTGGTCGACATTGACTTCGAGGTGGTCTGGAACATCGCAGACCCTGCGCGCTTCCTGTTCAACCTTGCAGATGGGCAAGCCACCGTGCGCGCTGTGTCGGAATCGGCCATGCGCGAAGTGGTTTCGCAATCTGAGCTGGCACCGATCCTGAACCGGGATCGTCAGTCGATTGCAGACTCTGTGGAAGTGCTGATCCAAGCCACGCTCGATGGCTATGATAGCGGCATCAACATCGTCCGTCTCAACTTGGACCGCGCCGACCCGCCCGCCGAGGTGATCGATGCATTCCGGGACGTGCAGGCGGCCGAACAGGAACGGGATCGTCTGGAACGCCAGGCCGATGCCTACGCAAACCAGGTGCTCGCTGGGGCGCGCGGTCAGGCTGCAGAGGTGTTGGAACAGGCCGAAGGGTACCGCGCCCGTGTCGTTAACGAAGCACAGGGTGAGGCCTCCCGCTTCAGCGCGGTTCTGGGCGAGTACCAGAAAGCGCCTGAGGTGACGCGCAAGCGTCTCTACCTTGAAACCATGGAGCGCATCCTGGGCGACGTGGACAAGGTGATCCTTGATGACAATGGCAGCGGTGGCGGCAGCCAGGGCGTTGTGCCCTACCTGCCTCTGAACGAACTGCGCAGCACGAACCGGAGCAACTGATATGAAACGATCCCTGTACTTGGTGCCGATCGTCGTAATCGCGCTGGCCGGCCTGCTGTCGTCGATCTTCATCGTGGATGAGCGCGAGAAGGCGCTTGTTCTGCAATTCGGCCAGATCCGCAGCGTGAAGGAAGATCCGGGCTTGGCCTTCAAGATCCCGGTTATTCAGGAAGTCGTGCGCTACGACGACCGCATCCTGTCGCTCGATACGGATACGATCGAGGTCACCCCTTCGGACGACCGGCGCCTCGTGGTTGATGCGTTCGCACGCTACCGGATTGCCGACGTGGTCCAGTTCCGTCAGGCCGTGGGTGCGGGCGGTCTGCGCCTGGCCGAGAACCGGCTGGAAGGCATCCTGAACCCGGTGATCCGGGCCGTTCTGGGTGCGGATGGCGTCACATCGAACACCATTCTGTCCTCCGAGCGGGCAAGCCTGATGGGGCAGATCCGCGAACAGGCTCAGGCCCGCGCTTCGGCGATTGGCCTTGAAGTGGTCGACGTGCGTTTGAAGCAGACCAACCTGCCTGCGCAGAACCTGGAAGCGACCTTTGCAAGAATGCGCGCAGAACGGGAACGGGAAGCCACTGACGAACGCGCCCGCGGTGAAGAAGCCGCTCAGCGCGTCCGCGCTCAGGCAGATCGGACCGTGGTCGAACTGGTATCAGAGGCAAATCGCGAAGCCGAGATCGTGCGCGGTGAAGCCGATGCCAACCGGAACGCCATCTTTGCCGATGCGTTTGGGGCCGATGCGGATTTCTTTGAGTTCTACCGTTCGCTGAGCGCCTATGAGAAGGCGCTGCAAGGCTCAAACTCGACGATGGTGATTACGCCCGACAGCGAGTTCTTCGAGTATCTCGATGGCAGTGGCGGTCAGGCGGCCGCGCCTGCCAACTGATGGGCGTTGTTTTCCTGGCCCTCGGGCTGGTCTTTATTCTGGAGGGGCTGGTGCTTGCACTGGCCCCTTCGCGTATCACGCAGATCCTGGCGTTATTGGCCAGTCTGCCGGAAGAAACCCGCAGGTTGCTGGGGTTGCTGGCAGTGACTGCGGGGGGCATTTTGTTGACGTTGGGCGCCATTTTGGCAGGCTGAGCGTCGGCTGTCTGCCCACCAAACAGGGGCGCTGCCCCTCGCATCCTGCGGATGCTCACCCCGGAGTATTTTCAAGACAAAGACAGGGCAGGTGCGCCGCCCTGTTGTAGTCCACGTTGCCTTTTTGGAGGCAGTCTTTAGCTCATGCGTGCCGCATCCATGAGACGGCGCATTTCCTTGATCGCGGCTTCAAGACCCACGAAGACGCTTTCCCCGATCAGGAAATGGCCGATGTTGAGCTCCATGATCTCGGGGATGGCCGCCACCGGGCCAACAGTTTCGTAGCTCAGCCCGTGGCCTGCGTGCACTTCGAGGCCCAGCGCATGGGCCAGGGCCGACATCTCTACGATCCGGGCCAGTTCCGCGTCGCGTTCTGCGTGGCGGCCTTCGTTGTGCAGATCGGTATAAGTGCCTGTGTGCAGCTCGATGACGGCGGCGCCGATCCGGGCAGAGGCGCGCACTTGGGCTTCGTCCGGGGCGATGAACAGCGAGACACGGCTGCCGGCCGCAGCCAGCGGTTGGATATAGGCCGCCAGGCGGCTTGCATCCCCTGCCACCTCAAGCCCGCCTTCGGTTGTGCGTTCCTCGCGCTTTTCAGGCACGATGCACACGGCATGGGGTTTGTGGCGCAGGGCGATATCCTGCATTTCCTGAGTTGCGGCCATCTCGAAGTTCAGGGGCGTTTCGAGGGCCTCCATCAGGGCCTCGATATCGGCATCGCGGATATGGCGGCGGTCTTCGCGCAGATGGGCAGTGATGCCATCGGCCCCGGCCGCCTCAGCCAGCTTGGCCGCGCGGATGGGATCTGGCGTGGCCCCGCCGCGTGCATTGCGCAGGGTGGCCACGTGGTCGATGTTGACGCCAAGTCGCAGTTTGTCCGACATTTCCGTTCCCTTCTTACCTTGTCCGCAAGATGCGCCCTGCGACGAGGAGGTCAAGCCGATGCCTTGACTCTATCTAGAACAAAATGGGAACATTTAAGCGAGATTCTCATCGTGCTGTCTGGGTGCTGCCCCCATGCCATTTGCCGAGCTCTGTGCCTTGTCTAATTTCACCTTCCTCACCGGGGCATCACATCCCGAGGAGATGGTGGAGCGTGCGGCCTGGATGGGGCTGGAGGCGATTGCGATCAGTGATGTGAACTCAGTTGCGGGCATCGTGCGGGGCCATGCCCGGGCCCGCGAGATCGCCCGGTCTGTCCGGTTGCGACGCGAGGCGATCGCACGGGATGGGCCAATCGGGCCACCCTGCCCTGAGGGATGCCACCCTGTGCGGGAGGCGTGCCCCGATACGGCCCCTCGGCTGATACCTGCGGCGCGTCTGCGCACCACAGACGGGTTTGAGGCGACCGCCTTGCCCGGCGATAGGGCGGCCTGGGGGCGTTTGTGTCGCCTGCTTTCTGTAGGGCAGTTGCGGGCGGAGAAAGGCGCATGTGACCTGACGCTTGCCGATCTTGAAGCATGGTGTGATGGCATTCACCTGTTGCTCCACCCGCCATGTGCGCAAACCTTGCAGAGCGGCGCGGGCCCATGGCTGTCACAGGCGCAACGGCTGACGCGCCGCTTTCCCGGGCAGTGCCATTTGGTGCTGTCGCCCCGCTATGACGGCCAGGACAGGCCGCGCCTGGCCCGCATCGCCGAACTGGCCAAAACATTAGATTTGCCGACCATCGCCTCCGCCGATCCGATCATGCATCACGGCCGTCGTCGTCGCTTGGCAGATGTGCTGACTGCAGTGCGGACAGGGCGGCGGGTGGATGATCTGGGCCGAAGCGCATTGGCCAATGCAGAGCGGCGCCTGCGCACCGGGAATGAGGTATGCGCCTTGATGGGCCCCCATGCGCAGGCTGTGGCCCGCGCTGCTGCGTTGGCAAACCGTCTGGCCTTTTGCCTCGATGATCTGCGCTACGAATATCCCAGCGAAGCCGAAGGATCCGAAACCGCTGCCGAACGGCTGGAACGTCTGGCCCGGGCAGGGCTTGAGCAGCGCTACCCGTCGGGCGCGCCTGAGCGGGTCAGGAACATGCTGACCCATGAGTTGGCCCTGATCGCAAAGTTGAACTATGCGCCTTATTTTCTCACGGTGCATGACATCGTGGCCTTTGCCCGGTCCCGCAGCATCCTGTGCCAGGGACGCGGTTCGGCCGCGAATTCGGTGGTGTGCTACTGCCTGGGCGTGACCTCCGTCAGCCCTGAGATCGGCACGATGGTGTTTGAGCGGTTTGTCTCGGAGGCCCGGGACGAGCCACCAGATATCGACGTGGATTTCGAACATGAACGTCGCGAGGAGGTGATCCAGTGGATCTATCGGCGGTATGGGCGGCATCGGGCCGGGCTCTGCGCGACCGTGATCCATTACCGTGGCAAACGGGCCGTGCGCGAAGTGGGCCGGGCCATGGGCCTGTCCGAGGACACGCTTGGCGCGCTCAGTTCGCAAATCTGGGGCTTTGGCACGCTTACGGGCACAGAGGCCGCGCGCCTGCGTGAAATCGGGCTGGACCCGGACGATCGCAGACTGATGCAGACCATCAAGCTGATCCACGAGGTGCAGGGCTTTCCACGCCACCTGTCACAGCATGTGGGCGGGTTCATTATCACCGAAGGGCGGCTGGATGAGCTCTGCCCGGTAGAGAACGCCACCATGGAAGACCGCACCATCATCCCCTGGGACAAGGATGACATCGACACGCTGGGCATCCTGAAGGTGGATATCCTCGCGCTGGGCATGTTGAGCTGCGTGCGCAAGGCCTTTGACCTGATCCAGCAGCATCATGGAACGGAATATGGTTTGGCCAGCCTGCCCCCAGAGGATCCGGCCGTTTATGACATGCTGTGCAAGGCGGACAGTCTGGGTGTCTTTCAGGTGGAAAGCCGGGCGCAGATGAACTTTCTGCCGCGCATGAAGCCACGTTGTTTCTATGATCTTGTGATTGAGACAGCGATCGTGCGGCCCGGCCCGATCCAAGGGGACATGGTACACCCCTATATTCGGCGGCGAAATGGCGAGGAAGAGGTGCACTTTCCCTCAGACGCTCTGGGGCAGGTGCTGGCCAAGACACTGGGCGTGCCTCTGTTTCAGGAGCAAGCCATGCAGATCGCCATCGTCGGGGCTGGCTTCACGCCCGAGGAGGCCGATCGCCTGCGCCGGGCGCTGGCAACCTTCAAGAAGCACGGGAATGTCTCGGAATTCCGGGAGAGGTTTCTTAGGGGCATGCGGCGCAACGGCTATGCACAGGATTTTGCCGAACGCTGCTTTTCACAGATCGAGGGCTTTGGCTCCTACGGGTTTCCCGAAAGCCACGCCGCCAGTTTTGCACTGCTTGTCTATGCCAGCGCATGGCTGAAATGCCATCACCCCGGGATCTTTGCCTGTGCACTGCTGAACGCCCAGCCCATGGGGTTTTATGCCCCTGCCCAGATCGTGCGCGATGCGCGCGAACACGGTGTCGAGGTGCGGCCGATCGATATCAATCGCAGCTACTGGGACAATGTGATGGAACCCGATGGTCGTGGCGGGCTGGCCTTGCGGCTGGGCCTGCGCCAGATCAAGGCCCTGAGGGAGGAAGAAGCCCGGTGGCTGACAGCTGCACGCGGCAACGGATATCAGGACGTGGCGGAGGTCTGGCGTCGGGCCGGCGTGGCCCCTGCCACCCTGGAAGGTCTGGCGGAGGCAGATGTGTTTGCCAGCCTTGGGATCGGACGCAGGCAGGCCCTGTGGGACGCCAAAGCCCTGCGCGCGCCCAAAGCCTTGCCCCTGTTCGATTCGGATATGGACGGAGAAAGCATCCATGAGCCCCTGGCCCAGTTGCCGCAGATGTCACCCGGCGAACATGTGGTGGAGGATTACGTTGCCATGCGCCTCTCCTTGCGGGCCCATCCGCTGGCATTGCTGCGCGGGCTTCTGACCCCTGAGCAGGCCGCCTAGGAGGCCATCCGCGCCGGGGCGCGCGGACGGCATGGGGCTGTGCCCCGCCTGCTGCCGCAGGCCCCCCCAAGTATTTTGCAGACAAAGACGCGCCTGTCGCCTGTTCAGAGGGGTGGAGCCAGCATCGCGTTCTTCAGCGCGCGCGCTTGCGCCGGGGGCCGACACCGCGGGAATGATAATCAGCTGGCCTTTTGGCGACCCAGGCCAGAAACCGCGCCAAACGGGGGTGTGCCTTGAGCGCTTCGATCGTGGCATAGTCGCGGGCCAGTTCGGTTTCCGTCAATGTGGCGTGGATTTCGTTGTGGCAGATTTGGTGCAGCAAGACCGTCGGGCCACCTTTCCCGCCGCGCAGTTTCGGCACCAGATGATGCAAGCTTTGGCGGGCGTGGGGCGGAATGGGCCGCCCGCACAGAGGGCAGATCGGATCTGCATGCACAGGGGGCTCTGCATCAGGCCAGTTTGTGTTACGACGCTTGGGCATAAAACGAGGATGGTCTGCCATGCGGCCCTGACAAGGGCGCTATGGCATGGAGGAAACCATGGCAGAGGCATTGGTGATCGGGTCCGGACCCGCAGGGTTGATGGCGGCCGAAGCGCTGGCCGACGGCGGCCTTGCCGTTACGGTTGCAGACAGCAAGCCGTCTTTCGGGCGCAAATTCCTGATGGCAGGCAAGTCTGGTCTCAATCTGACGATGGCAGAGGGTACCGAGGCGTTCCTGCACAAGATGCATCCCTCAGCGCCGCTGGCCCCCATGCTGCGCAGCTTTGGCCCTGAGGACGTGCAAGATTTCTCTCGGGCGCTTGGCCAAGAGGTGTTCACTGGCTCTTCGGGACGGGTTTTTCCGCTGTCCATGAAGGCCTCCCCGCTGCTGCGTGCTTGGCTCAACCGCCTGTCCTCCCAAGGGGTCCGCTTTGAGACCCGGTGGCGCTGGCAGGGATGGGAGGGGCGCAACACGGTGATCGAGACCCAAGACGGATTACGCCATCTGACGCCAGATGTTCTGGTGCTCGCTTTGGGCGGTGCCAGTTGGTCTCGGCTGGGATCGGATGGGGCTTGGGTGGCGCATTTGCAGAAAATCGGCGCCCGCACGCTGCCGTTTCAGCCTGCGAATATGGGATTCCGCGTTGCGTGGTCTGCGCACATGGAAAAGCATTTTGGGCGCCCCTTGAAGCCCATCGCCCTGCGCGCAGGCCCACACAGCACCACCGGGGAATGCGTGATCTCGCGCAGGGGGCTTGAGGGCAGCGCTGTTTATACAGTGTCGCGAGCGCTGCGGGAGGGCGCACCGCTTGAATTGGATCTTGCACCCGGCCTCGACGCGGCCGACCTTGCGGCGCGTTTGGCACGGCCGCGTGGCAAGGCGAGCCTGAACAACCATCTGCGCAAGGCGGCCCGGCTGGACCCGGCGAAAATTGCCCTTCTGCGGGAGTGGTCTGACAGGGTGCCAGATGATCCGGCGGCGCTGGCCGGACGGATCAAGGCTTTGCCCGCACAGCTGCAGGGTCCGCGCCCGCTTGATGAAGCGATTTCCACCGCGGGCGGGCTGAGTTGGGACAGCCTCGATGAAAACCTGATGCTGCGCGAGAAAGCCGGCGTCTTTTGCGCGGGGGAGATGTTGGACTGGGAAGCGCCGACCGGTGGCTATCTGATCAGCGCCTGTCTGGCGACCGGCCTTTGGGCCGGGCACCGCGCCGCCCAATGGGCCCAGACACACACCTGAGCCCAGCCTAGCGGGCCGCCGCGCGCTTGAAGGCCGGGCGCGCGCGCATCCGCTTGGCATAGGTCACCAGCGCGGGTGTCTCGACCGGGAATTTAGCGGCGATGGCCCAGCTGAGGCAGTGGGTGAGGATAATATCGGGCACTGTCATCTGCGCGCCCATCAGGAACGCGTCTTCGCCCATGCGTGCCAGCAGCGTGTTCTGACTGCGCTCCATTTCCCATTTCAGGCTGTCTTTGATGGCGGGCAGGCGCAGATGTTCTGGCAAGACAAAGCTGTGGCGTGACGCCATCCAGAGCACCGCGTCGAATTCATCCAGCAGGAACTGTGTCATGCTGTCCTGGCGGGCGCGCTCCAAGCTGCCGGCAGGGGCCGTCAGACGGCCAAAATGATCGGCAAGAAAGGTCAATATCGCAGTGCTGTCCGTGATGGGCACGCCATCGGCCAGCAGAACCGGCACTTTGCCCGTTGCGTTCAGGGCCATCACATCCGCTGAGCGTGGCGCAGCCGAGACATGCTCGAACGGCACCTCCAGCTCTTCCAGCATCCAGATCACCCGCATGGCACGGCTTTTCACGCTGCCAAATACTTTCAGTTCCATGATGAACCTCCCCCACTCTTGGCCCCGTTGCGGCCGGGCAATCGCTGTCAGCGGCCGCGCAGCATAGCAAGCCGAATGAACAGCCGCTCGACGGATGCGGCCTCTGGTGCCACGCGCCCCGCCGAGCGCAAAACCATGTCGACTTCGATCAAAGATTGCAGGGCCTGTTCCAGCCGAACCCGCCCCCAATCACTTGCCTGACGCGCCATTCTTGACCGGCGCGGGCCGAAAACCGGCGGCCGCAGCTTGCCCATGCCCGCCTCGGCACCGCCGGGATCAGAGGCCGCGGCATGCAATATCCGGAAGTGACGCAGCCCCATGATACACATGGTGACCGCGGCAACACCCTGCCCTTCAAGGCGGCGCATCAGCGGGCCAACTTCCCGCACCTGCCCTTCCGCCACCGCATGAAGAAGCGCATCCACATCTGCATCCACCGTGGCCGGGGCCATCTTCTGGACCTCTTCCGCCGTCAGGGGGGCCGGGTCATCGAGCTTGTAGAGCGCGATCTTGTCGAGCGTCTGGCGGAAATCCCCCGGAGGGACGCTGGCAGCCAAAGCCATGAGCGCGTCCTGCGCATCGGGTTGCGGTTGGGGAATGCCGGCGCGCTCTAACTCGGCAGACACCTCAGCCCGCGAGGGTGGATCGTCGTAAACCCCAAGGGCGTAGGCGCTTTTATCCGCTTCAAAGGCTTTGCGCAGCTTGGAGGAGGCTTTCAGCGAAGCGGCCGTGGCAATGATCGCGCCATCGCCCGGCTGGAACGCGTCCAGCGCTTCAGCGAAGGTCGCCGCCAGCCCGTCTGTGGCCTCCTCGACCCAGACCGCCCGGGGACCGGGGAAAAAGCCGGCCGCCCGCATCCCGTCTTGCAAGGCGGCAGGATCGCGGCGCAATTCCGCACCGGTCAGACGGGTAAGGCGCATTTCCTCTTCTGCATTGGGGCCAAGCAGGTTTTCCAAAAACGTGCGGCGCCGTATGGCCACCCGCTCAGCGTCCGCGCCGTAGATCAGGATGCCAGCACGGGCGGGGTCTGGCTTGCGCAGCACCCCAAGGGCGTCCCGCGGTTGCAGCTTCACGGCAACCAGCCCGCGCCCGAGGCGACAAGTTCGCTCACCACGGCATTGGCCAGCAAGACCATCAGGCGGGCTTGCGCATCGCGCGCGCTGGTGCGCGTTGCGACGATGGTAGAGGTGGTGTTGAAGCCCGTAAACGCGGTTTGCCGGCCAGAGGCCAGCGTGCGACCCGTCGCGTTCTCGATCACCGAATACTCGACGGCGCCCAGCAGCGCGATCCGCTGGATGGCCTGATCCGGCGTGATGGCCTGATCTTCCGTTGTGGTGCTAATCGCGTAGGTCAGCCGGTAGGGGCCAGAGTCAACGCGGCCCAGAAGCTGCTCAACCTGGGCTGCAAAGGCAAAGCTCGCACGGTCATCGGGTGGGGTAACAACCAGCAGGCCGCGCAGCCGATCCCCCGGCGCGCCGGGGGCATATAGGGGGGTAAAGCCACAGCCAGCCCCCGTCACAAGGGCAGCCAGCCCAAGCCCCAGCGCCGCGCGGCGCCCATATGTCGTGCCGTCACACGACAACGTTCACGATTCGCCCCGGCACAACGATCAGCTTTCGGGGCTGGCCGCCATCAAGGGCTTTCTGGACCACTTCGGTGGCAAGGACTGCGGCCTCGATGCTGGCCTTATCCGCATCTTTGGCCACGGACAGTTCGCCCCTGCGCTTGCCGTTGATCTGGATCGGCAGGGTCACCGTGTCTTCGACCAAAAGGGCAGGATCAGCCGTTGGCCAAACCGCCTGAGCCACAAGGCCCTCACCGCCCAGCAGATGCCACATCTCTTCGGCCAGGTGGGGCGTCATCGGCTGCATCAGCTTGGCCATCGTGCGCATGGCCTCCTGCTTGGCGGCTGCGCCCGCCTTGCTTTTCTGCACAGCGCTGGTGAATGCATAGAGCTTTGCAACCGACGTGTTGAACGCAAAGCCCTCGATGCCGGCGGTGACATCAACGATGGCGCGGGCCGCCGCCCGGGCCAGGGCCACGTCTTCATCCGGGTGTACGGGGGCGGTGCTTTCGGCGGCTTCTGCAGCCAGTCGATACACGCGGCTAAGATGCTTGAACGCGGCCTCGGCACCGGCTGCGGTCCATTCAACGTCACGCTCGGGCGGGCTGTCAGACATGACGAACCAGCGGGCGGTGTCGGCCCCGAAGGCGTCGATGATCGCCAGAGGATCAACCACATTCTTCTTGGATTTCGACATCTTGGCAGAGGGGATAATCTCCACCGCTTCGCCCGTCGCCTTCACCGTGGCGCTGTCCAGATCGACATCTTCGGGCAGGTGATAGATCGGCCGGCCATTGCCATCGCGCGTCTGGTAGATCTCATGGGTGACCATGCCTTGCGTGAACAGGGCATCAAACGGCTCTTTTGCGGTGTCTGGCAGGTGGCCGCAGATATGCATCGCGCGGGCAAAGAAGCGCGAGTAGAGCAGATGCAGGATCGCGTGCTCGATCCCGCCGATATACTGATCGACATTCATCCAGTAGCCAACCTCATCCGCATCGGTGGGCGTTTCCGCCCGCGGCGCGGTGAAGCGTGCAAAATACCACGACGAATCGACGAACGTATCCATCGTGTCGGTCTCACGTTTCGCTGGCGCACCGCAGGCCGGGCAGGCGCAATCGCGCCAGGTGGGGTGGCGATCCAGCGGATTGCCGGGCACGTCGAACGACACATCGTCGGGCAGCGCGATCGGCAGGTTTTCCTTCTTCTCGGGCACCACGCCGCAGGTTTCGCAATGCACCACGGGGATCGGACATCCCCAGTAGCGCTGGCGGCTCAGGCCCCAATCCCGCAAGCGGAACTGTGTCTTGCCCTGCCCCCAACCCGCAGCTTCCGCGAAATCGACGGTGGCATCGATGGCTTCCTGGCCAGTGGCCACATCCAGCCCGGCAAAATGGTTCACCCACTTCACTTTCTCTGTCTTGGGCGGCACGAAAGCTTCATTGGCGACGGGGGTGTCATCGTCCAGCGCGAAGAACGTATCGACGACCGGCAGATCGTACTTGCGACAGAAATCGAGATCGCGCTGGTCATGGGCCGGGCAGGCAAAGATCGCGCCGGTGCCGTAGTCCATCAGGATGAAATTCGCGATCCAGACGGGCAATTCCCAGTTCGGGTCAAGCGGGTGCTTCACCTTCAGGCCCGTGTCAAAGCCAAGTTTGGGCGCCGTTTCCAGCGCTTCCTCTGTGGTGCCGCCCTTGGTGGCCTCGGCGATGAACGCGGCCACCTCCGGGTTGTCCTCCGCCATGGCTTTGGCGATTGGATGGCCGGGCGAAATACCCACAAAGCTGGCCCCCAGCAGGGTGTCGGGCCGGGTGGTGTACACCTCGATCGGGGTGCCCCCATCCGTGCGCTCAAAGGCAAATTGGAGGCCGCGGCTCTTGCCGATCCAGTTGGCCTGCATCAGGCGCACCTTTTCGGGCCAGTCTTTCAGATCATCGATTGCCGAGAGCAACTCATCCGCGTGATCGGTGATCTTGAAAAACCACTGGGTCAGTTCTTTGCGCTCAACCAGCGCGCCCGAACGCCACCCGCGCCCTGCCTCAACCTGCTCGTTGGCAAGCACGGTCATATCCACCGGGTCCCAGTTGACGATGGCGTTCTTGCGATACACGAGGCCCTTTTCGAGAAAGTCGATGAACATCGCCTGCTGCTGGCCGTAGTATTCCGGATCGCAGGTGGCAAATTCGCGCGACCAGTCAATCGACAGGCCCAGCGGCTTCATCTGCGCGCGCATCTCGGCAATGTTGTTGTAGGTCCAAGTTTTGGGATGGCCGCCGGTGGCCATTGCGGCATTCTCGGCGGGCATCCCGAACGCATCCCAGCCCATCGGGTGCAAGACGCTGAAACCACAGGACGACTTATAGCGCGCGATCACATCCCCCATGGTGTAGTTGCGCACATGTCCCATATGGATGCGCCCCGACGGATAGGGGAACATCTCCAACACGTAGTATTTCTGCTTGGCGGGATCAGGCGTGGCGGTAAAGACACCGGCTGCGTCCCACGCAGCTTGCCACTTCGGTTCGATCTCGGACGGGGTCAGTCGGGACATGGGCGCGTGTCTCTTGGCTGGATCGGCAATGCAATTCGGGCGGAGGGCCAGTCAGGCCCGCAGGCGTTCTTAATGCGATGCCGGGGCGTGGTCCAGCATCACAGGCGCATCAGAACAGGAAAGATGGGTGCACGTTATATAACGGCGGCTGCCACACGGGCCTCGGCCTGCACCTGCCGCCCGCGCTTACAGGCGGCCGTTGGCAATGCGCAACTGACGGGCCCGCGTGAGAATCGCATCCTCAACCGCGCGCTGGGTTTCCGCAGAGACAGGTCCGCCGCGACTCGCCAGCGCAACGCGCAAGGATCGGGCTTCAAGCGCGGGATCCTGCACATAGACCGTAGCACGATATGAACTGCCCCCGCCGGGCGGTGTGCCATAGCCCATGACAATCACGCCAGAGAACGGATCGACCGATTCAATCGGCAAAAAGTTCAAAACATCGAGGGCCGCATTCCAGATAAAACGGTTCACTTCGATGGTGACATTCGGATCATCTACATTGGCAAACAGGTCCGCAAAGGTGGATTGGCGGTTCTGGGGCGGCGGGTTTGGATTGACAGCCACGTTTTCGCTGGGCGCTTCGCTGACAGTGCTTTGACTGTCGAACGGGTTGAGATTGCTGAGAAAACCGCCACTGCCGCCACAGCCGGCCAGGCCCAGACACAAGACCGATACAGAGGAAATTCGCAAAAGACGCCTGATCGCCATTGGTCCGGTCTCACTTTCTATTCGCAGCGGTGGGGGTATGGCTTGAATGCCCCCTCGGTCCAAACCTGTAGCGAAGCGGCTGGGGGGCGACAAGGTTTTTCGAAATTCCCCAGCGTGGATCGGGCCCGAAAATCGACTGTGGCATAGCTGCACCATTCCAAGAGCACGGTTGCCAAACGCTGGCTGGCGGCTTGCAAAGCGCGGCTCACAGAGCGAGTAACGTCGTCATACCCAATTCGCAGCGCCGGATTGCGGTGAACCCACCAATACTAACGAGGGAAAATATGAAAAAGATTCTTCTCGCATCGGCAGCATCGTTCGCATTCGCGGGCGCCGCAGCAGCCGACATCACCTTCTCCGGCTCCGCAAACGTAGGTTTCGGTGATCTTGTCGAAGACGCTGATGGCGCAACGCAAGTCGACGACGTGGAGATGTATCAGAACATCTCTGTTACCACATCGATGTCTGGTGAAACCGACACCGGCCTGGCATTTGGCGCAAGCATCACCTTCCGTTCCGGCGACGATCTGGACCTGGACGCTGGCGACCTGACCATCGCAGTGAAGGACGCTGGCACCACAGATCAGGCAAGCAAGCCGTTGTCCAACATCAGCTTCGGCAACATCTTCATCTCAGGTGACTGGGGCAAGCTGACGTTTGACCGTGACGGTCTCGACAACCTGTGGGACGATGATTTCTCGCACGATCTCATGTACGAGTACAGCTTCGACGCGATCTCGTTCTCGATGACCTATGACATCGACGGTTCCGGCGACGGCGAAGAGTGGTCTGCAAAGGTCGCCTACGCAGCTGGCGCGTTCGACGCATCCTTGTCGACAGACGACCGCGGTGATTTTGACATCACCCTAGGCTACCAGATCACTTCCGAGATCAAAGCTAGCCTGACCCACGAGTCCGACTCCGGTGAAAACACCATCAAGGGCGTTTACAACGACGGCACCTTCAACGCATCGCTGGCGATCTCCGACACCGACAGCGAGTGGGATCTGGGCCTCGGCTACACCGCCAACGGCATCACGATTGGCGCCAACTACGGCGATCAGGACACGGGTGACGAGTCCTGGGACCTGTCCGCTTCCTATGACCTCGGTGGCGGCCTGACTGTTAAGGCGATGACCAACGAGTCCGAAGCCTACTACGTCGGTCTGGCAATGTCCTTCTAATCCTACCCGGATTGGTTGACAGAAGAGCGGGCTTCGGCCCGCTCTTTTTATTTTGGGGCTATGGTATTCAAAGGAAGCCACTTCGTGCAGTGATCCATACCGCGGGTGCCCCAGCGCTTTTCCCCCGAGCACGTATGCGTTGATGGCGGCCCAAAGCGCTCTAATTTGCAATGCCGATAGGCCACCAAGCCATTTGCAACCCCCTGCAGGCTGGTGCAGATGTACCGGCACCCAACACCACGCCCCATTCCCAAAGGACGCACCATGAGCGGATTGGCAGATATCACCGCACGCATCCACGCCGCAGAAACCAAGGCCGGGCGCAGCACTGGCAGCACCACGCTGATCGCTGTCTCGAAGGTGCAGCCCGAAGACCGTGTGCGCGCCGTGCTCGACGCAGGCCACCGCACCTATGGTGAAAACCGCGTGCAGGAGGCCACGGGCCGCTGGACCCAGCTTCTGGAAGACTATGCCGGGCTCGACCTGCATCTGATCGGGCCCTTGCAATCCAACAAGGTCCGCCAGGCCTTTGGCCTGTTCCAATGGATCCACTCCGTTGACAGACCAAAGCTTGCAAAGGCGATTGCCCGCATCGCTCAGGAAGAAGGCACATGCCCCGGGCTGTTTGTTCAGGTCAACACGGGCAATGAGCCTCAGAAGGCCGGGATCGCCCCAGCGGATGCAGACGGCTTTGTTGCAGAATGCCGCGCCATGGATCTGCCCGTTGCGGGCCTCATGTGCATCCCCCCCGCCGAGGAAGAAGCCTCCCTGCATTTTGCCCTGCTGGCCAAGCTTGCCGCACGCAACGGATTGACGGGCCTGTCCATGGGGATGTCTGCCGATTTTGAGAAAGCCATCGCCTTGGGGGCCACCCATGTGCGGGTTGGCTCGGCGATCTTTGGGGCGCGCAGCCCCCAATAGGGCCCGCGATCAGGGAATATAGAGGCGTGTGCCCGGCACAATCCGGCGCGCAATCCAGAGCAGATCCGGGGGCCTCAGGGCAAGGCAGCCCTCCGTGGGATGGCCGCGCTTGCGCCAGCGATGCACGAAAATCGCCGATCCTTTTCCGGGCTGGGCCACCGGCCAGTTCCAATCCGTAAGCAACACAAGATCATAGAGCCTGTCCGCCCGGCGCAGGCGCTCATGCCCGTAGGGGTGCGGCGCTCTGACAAACTGATTGTAGCTTGGATCAGCCCCGTCATCCGACCACAGATCCCCGGGCCCGATGGGCAAAGCCGCAGGTGCAGGTTGCGCCATCCTGTCGGCCCGATACAGCATCCCGACGATCCGATGCACGCCACGTGGCGTGGCGCCGTCACCTTCGCGTTTCTCCCCGGATAAGCCGCCCTTTCCAATGCTGACCGGAAACACCCGCCCCCGAAACCGCAGCCCCCGCGGGCTCAGCACCAGATCATGGGGGCCAAACATCACAGCATATGGCCGGAGCGTGCCGCCTTGGTGGCCAGATAGGCGCTGTTCTCATCGGTTTCGCCCACTTTCAGGGGCACGCGCTCCACAACCTTGATGCCATTCGCTTCCATCATTTCGATCTTGGCGGGGTTGTTCGTCATCAAACGCACGGAGGAAAAGCGCATTTCCTGCAAGAGCGCCGCCCCGATGCGAAAATCGCGCTCGTCATCTTCAAAGCCCAGCCGGTGATTGGCATCGACCGTATCAAAACCCTGATCCTGCAGCGCATAGGCCCGCATCTTGTTCGCAAGGCCAATCCCGCGCCCTTCTTGATTGAGGTAGAGCAGAATGCCCGCCCCTTCGGCAGACATCGCCGCCAAGGCCGCGCGCAACTGCGGGCCACAATCGCATTTCAGCGATCCCAGCATATCCCCGGTGAAACAGGCGGAATGCAGGCGGGCCAGAACCGGCTCCGACCGGCGCGGCGTGCCCACTTCGATAGCATAGTGTTCTTCTGAACCGTCATGGGGTCGAAACACGCGCACCCGACCATGACGGGCCAGTGCCATGGGCAAGCGCGCCGAGACCACTTCGGTATAGGCAGCCTGCTCTGGCGGCAGCAATCCGTCGATGCAGGTGATGCCGGAGGGCGCTTGCGCCACATCAACCACCGCAACAGCCGGCAACAGCCGCGCCTGCTTTGCCAGGGCCAGCGCCGCACGCGCCAGGCCCGGGTCTGTGCCATCGCGCAGCGTTGTGAACGGCCCCAGCATCGGGGCAGACAGGTCAGCGGCCGGATCAGCAACCCGGTTCAGCCAGCGCAGGTCTGCATCGTCGGGCAATTCCAGCCGGGCCAGATCCCCGTCATAGGCACGCGCGCGCAAGGTTTGCGCCCGCCGCGCCGTCACCGCCACATAGGGCTTGCCAACCGCGCGCAGGGCCGCGAGCCTGTCCGCATCTAATGTCTCAACGGCGATCGCAAGGATCCGCGCCCCATCCGCCTGCAAGCAGACCGGAAGGCCCATCCGCAGATCATCGCGGGCCCGCGCGCGCAATTCGGTTGGTGTGGGGACAAGGCCCATGCGGCCCTCCTGACATATTTCGCCCTTTTTTGGCGTGAGATTGAAACAATTACCACCCCCACAACACGAGGACGTGAGAGGATTGCAGCAAAGCTTGGCAGAACCGTGTGCCGCACACAGATGACTGCCAGCAAAACAGAAACCCGCTTAGCAGCGCATGACGTAAGGAGAACGCCATGGCCAATCTGAAGAAAATCCTGCTGGTCGACGACGACGAAGACCTGCGCGAAGCCCTCAGCGAGCAGCTGGTTATGACCGAGGATTTCGACGTATTCGAAGCCGGCAGCGGCGCGGAGGCCATAGAGAAGGTGAAAGCCGGGCTCTATGATCTTGTGATCCTCGACGTGGGCCTGCCCGACACCGATGGCCGTGAGCTGTGCCGCGTGATGCGCAAGACGGGCGTGAAATGCCCGATCCTCATGCTCACCGGACATGACACCGACGCAGATACCATCCTTGGCCTTGATGCCGGGGCCAATGACTACGTGACCAAGCCGTTCAAATTCCCCGTATTGCTGGCCCGCATTCGCGCCCAGCTGCGCCAGCACGAGCAGTCAGAAGATGCCGTATTCCAGCTTGGGCCCTACACGTTCAAGCCCGCTATGAAACTCCTGATGGATGACAGCGAGCGCAAGATCCGGTTGACCGAAAAGGAAACCAACATTTTGAAGTTCCTCTATCGCGCCTCCGAAGGCGTGGTGGCCCGCGATGTGCTGTTGCACGAGGTTTGGGGATACAACGCCGGGGTCACAACCCACACGTTGGAAACCCATATCTACCGCCTGCGCCAGAAGATCGAGCCCGATCCCGGCAATGCGCGCCTGCTGGTCACCGAGAGCGGCGGCTACCGACTGGTCGCCTAACAGTTCCCTTCGTCGCGTCGGGGCAATGACGCGGCTTATTCTCCCTGTTGGACTGGCCCAGGCTTAGCCTGGGCCTTTTTTCTGTTTGGACCATATGCTTGATCGAGGCAAAGCGGACGGCTGTGCGCCGATACTCAAACGGGGTTTCTACCCCTGCCCGCGGTTGTCCACGATCCGCACAGCCTTCCCTTGAGAGCGCGGAACGCCGCCCGGATCTTCCACTTGCACGGCCACGCTCACACCGACCGTTTCCTTGATCGCTTTTTGCAGGTCAGCCGCTGCGCGGGCCCGGGCCCCGGGGTCCGCCTGACCCTCGAGCGCCTCCACATGCACGCGCATCCCATCCATGCGGCCATCGCGGAACAGCTCCACCTGGAAATGGGGCGACAGCGCGGGCTGCTTCATCAACTGCTCTTCGATCTGGGTCGGGAAGACGTTGACGCCGCGCAGGATCATCATGTCATCAGAGCGCCCCGTCACCTTCTCCATGCGCCGCATGGAGCGGGCTGTGCCGGGCAGCAACCGTGTCAGATCGCGGGTGCGGTAGCGGATAATCGGGCAGGCCTGCTTGGTCAGCGATGTCAGGACAAGCTCCCCCAGTTCGCCATCGGGCAACACGTCGCCCGTTTCCGGGTCGATGATCTCGGGATAGAAATGATCCTCCCAGATGTGGAGGCCATCCTTGCTTTCCACGCATTCATTGGCAACGCCGGGGCCGATGATCTCGGACAAGCCATAGATATCAACGGCATGCATGTCGAAGGCCTGCTCAATCTCCTGGCGCATGGCGTGGGTCCAAGGCTCGGCCCCGAAGATGCCCACCTGCAAACAGCTTTCGCGGGGATCACGGCCCTGAGCCCGATACTCGTCGAGGATCGACAGGGCATAGGACGGGGTCACCATGATGGTGGAAGCCCCGAAATCTTCGATCAGTTGGACCTGGCGCGGTGTCATCCCACCAGAGACAGGCACCACTGTGCAGCCCAGCCGCTCTGCCCCGTAATGGGCGCCCAACCCGCCGGTAAACAAGCCATAACCATAGGCCACATGAACCACATCTCCGGGCCGGGTGCCCGATGCGCGCAACGACCGAGCCATTACATCGGCCCAAAGGTCAATGTCAGCACGGGTGTAGCCCACCACTGTCGGCTTGCCAGTCGTGCCCGAGGAGGCATGCACCCGGGCCACCTCTGCGCGGGGCACGGCAAACATGCCAAACGGATACTGCGCGCGCAGGTCAGCCTTGGTGGTGAAGGGCAGTTTGGCCAGATCAGACAGATCGTGGATATCATCCGGATGCACCCCGGCCGCCTCGAAGCTTGCCTTGTAATGGGGCACGTTCGCATAGGCATGGGCGGCGCTGCTTTTCAGGCGGGCCAGTTGCAGGGCCGTGATCTCATCACGGGAGGCGATCTCGATCGGGTCAAGGCTGTCCTTGGGGGGGGTCAGGTCACGCATCTTGCTGTCAGGCCTCCTGGTCTTCGCTGAAATGTTGGCCGCGGATCTGGCGGGATTGGCCCCGAAACAGGGCGACAACTCGCCCATCATCGCCCGTCACCCGGACGTCATAGACACCTGAGCGCCCCATCAACGCGGCCTCATGCGCTTCGGCACGCAGCCGCTCACCGGGTTGGGCGGGCGCGACATAGGTAATGGAATTGCCTTGGGCGACCGCAAGACGGTTATGGCTGTTGCAGGCGAAGGCGAAAGCGCTGTCTGCCAGAGAAAAGATCAGGCCCCCGTGGCATGTGCCGTGGCCATTGAGATGCTGCGGAGCAACCGACATCTCCAGAATGGCGCTGCCCGGGCCCACAGCGACAATCTCCATGCCCAGCGCCCGTGTTGCCGCATCATTGGCCCACATCACATCGGCCACGCGTCGGGCGCGTTCCTGCGCGTCCATCGCTGTTTCCTCCCGTGTTTTTGCCAAGCCTGATGCCCGCTGGCGGGCGGGTCAACCACAAGGATGCAGCTTTGGGCAAAGAAAAAAGCGGCGCACCCAGAGGGCTGACCGCTGAAATCTCGAACCAACAGGGAGAGAGTTGGTATCTTGGGGGGCCGGGCTACCGCCCCAAGCGATGGTTCACTTGGGACGGTCCACCCGAACCGGAGCAATTTACAGACGTTCGGGGGGGACGAGGATAGCCTGCAAATGTCACCGATCCCTGACCATTAAGATTAAGGCCAAATGTGGCATCAATTGGGGCGATAAAGGGTGATTGTGTGCAATCCGGAACCATTTGGCATGTGGACGCTTGATTATTGCCAAATCGGGACACAGTCTAACCCTATGACCCTTCAGCCGCCCACACCGCTGTCACCCCGGCCCCATGCCCCCGAGCAAGTGGCCTTTCACCGAACCGAGCTGAGCCTCATTCTTGGCGTCTATGGCCGAATGGTCGCGGCAGGGGAATGGCGCGACTACGGTATTTCCTGCCTGCGAGACGTAGCTGTGTTTTCGGTGTTTCGTCGCACGGCAGAAAACCCGCTCTATCGCATTGAAAAAAGGCCCAAACTGCGCCTGAAACAGGGGATGTATGCTGTTATCGGCATGGATGGGCAGGTGCTCAAGCGCGGCCATGACCTGCGGACCGTTCTCAGGGTCCTTGAACGCAAGCTGATCCGCGCCGTCGACACCTGAGCCGCGCCGAACCGTTGCTCAGAGGACTCGCATCGCGGCCCTGTATCCGACAAATGCAGGTGCATGCAGGCTTTTTCTGGACCCGTGCTCACGCTAACGTTAGTCTGACAGGCATAACGGGGGCAAAAATGATCCCCGACCAGAGGCGAGCACGCAGTTCATGCACACACCAGAGCGGTATTCCGCACTGCCTTCCTATGCTTTTCCGCGTCTTCGGGCGCTGCTGAGCGGCCATGCGCCCGGCGGGCCAGAGGTCAATATGACCATTGGCGAGCCCCGCCATGCCATGCCCCCCTTCCTTGACGATGTGCTCAGCACGCACACCGCAGGCTTTGCGCGCTACCCGGTGAACGAGGGCACCCCTGAATTGCTGGAGGCCATCAGCAACTGGATCATGCAGCGCTACGGCGTGCGCCTGCCCGCCGAACAGATCATGGCCCTAAACGGCACCCGCGAGGGGCTGTTTGCCGCCTGCATGGCCCTGTGCCCTGAACCTGCGGGCAACACCAAGCCGGTGGTTCTGACGCCCAACCCGTTCTATCAGGTCTATGCGGTAGCAGCCGTGTCTGTGGGCGCGCAGCCGGTCTATGTGAATGCCACGCGGGACACCAACTTCCTGCCCGATTATGCCGCCCTGCCAAAAGACCTGCTCGACCAGGTTCAGATTGCCTATATCTGCTCGCCTGCAAATCCGCAGGGCGCCGTTGCCGACAAGGCCTATTGGCGCGATCTGCTGACCCTTGCAGAGCGGCATGATTTCCGCGTCTTCGCCGATGAATGCTACTCGGAGATCTGGCGGGACACGCCCCCAACCGGCGCGCTCGAAATCGCCGCAGAGATGGGCGCAGACCCCGAACGCGTGACGGTGTTCCACTCGCTTTCTAAGCGGTCCAATCTGCCGGGCCTGCGGTCTGGCTTCGTGGCAGGCGGGCCCGACAGCATCCGCCGGATCCGCCAGTTGCGAGCCTATGCCGGGGCCCCGCTGCCGCTGCCCCTTCAGGCCGTCGCCGCCGCCACGTGGGCGGATGAGGCCCATGTGGACAGCTCGCGCGCACTGTATCAGGAAAAATACCGGATCGCCGATGACATCCTCGGCGATGTTCCGGGCTATTACGCGCCGCAGGCCGGGTTTTTCCTCTGGCTGCCCGTGCCCGATGGCGAGGCTGCAACGATCAGCCTGTACCGCGAAACCGGCATCAAGGTGCTGCCCGGCGCCTATCTGTCGCGCGATACCGAAACAGGCAATCCCGGCGCAGGCTTCATCCGTGTGGCCCTTGTGACCGAACCCGAAGAAACCCGCACCGCCCTCAAGACCCTGCGCGCCCATCTCTATGAGTAACGCGCCAGTGCCCCACAAGAACACAGAACACGACGAGCAGATCTGATGGCCTATCAAACCCAGCGAGACCCATTTCTGGACAGCGCGACGCGGGAAATGATCCTGCGACGGCTTACCGAAATCGGCGGCATTGCGCTGCTTCTGGCGGCTTTGGCGCTGGCGTTGATCCTTGGATCCTACGTGCCCGACGATCCCGGCTGGATGGCCGCCACCGATGAGCCGACGGCCAATCTTCTGGGCCGGTTCGGGGCCTCACTGGCCGCGCCGATGGCAATTATCCTCGGGATGGCGTCTTGGGGGATTGTGGTGCTGTTGGCCGTCTGGGGTGTGCGCCTGATCCTGCATGACGGACTGGGCCGGGCCACGCAACGGCTGGTAATCGCGCCGGTCGCGCTTGTGCTTGTCGCAGTATTTGCCGCCACCGTCGCGCCCGGGCCTTCGTGGGGCCACGCCTTCGGCCTCGGCGGGCTTTTGGGCGACACGGTGCTCGGAGCGCTGGCCAACATCATGCCGATGCAGCCTTCCTACACGGTCCAGATCATTGCTCTGCCCATGTTCCTGCTCAGCGTTGGCGTGGGGCTCTACGTGCTCGGGGCGACCCGCGACGAGCTGAAACGGCTGGGCTGGTTTGCCCTGTTTGGCATCGTCACGCTTTACAACGCCGCGCTGCGCGGGCTGGGCTCTGGCGCACAAGCCGCGGCCCGGGGCGCACGCAACGCAGCGCAACGCGCCACCGAGCCCCGCGTTGAAGCCACCGCGCCCGACGATGCGCTGATCGAGGATGACACGTTTGATGCCCCCGCGCCCCTCGTGGCCGCCCCTGCCGCTGAACCGCGGGCGCGCACCGGGTTGATGGCCCCGCTTTCGGGCCTTGTGCGCCGGGCCTCCTCCGAGCCGGCGCACCCCCGGCACGAGCCGCCCTTGTCAGAAGAAGACGGGATCGAAGCCCCTCAGGAGGACAGAATCAAAGCCCGCATCAGCGATGCAATCCGCCTGCGCGCCAACCGCAATCAAGCCGAGGCGGCGCAGAAACGCACGGGTGAGATGATGCGTGCAGAGCCGCCGGTCACCCGCGCCCAGGCGGCTGAGCCCATGATGGTCAAAACCCCCGGCGCCATCCCGCCTGCGCCCATGGCCATGGTGGATGATACCGGATCTATCGCAGAGCCGGATTGGGCAACGCCATCCCGCGCCATCCCCCCAGCGCCAGAGGCCAGAACACAAGCGGAGACCCCTTTCGACGACGACGCGGCCGTGCCGGAAGACACCGCCGCCCCCTTCGAAGCCGCGCCCCGCGAAAGCCTGCCCTCACAGGACGAGTCCCAGGCCGCCCCCTTCGCCCCGATCGAGCGTCGGGCCGTGGTGCAGCATCCAACCCGCAAGGCCACACAACCCTCGCGCAGGGCCAAGGCAGAGGCACAGCCCAAACTGGCCTTCGATGCGCAAGAGGCTGATTTCGAGCTGCCGCCCCTGTCCTTGCTGACCAATCCGACAACGATCGAACGCCACCACCTCAGCGATGAGGCATTGGAAGAAAACGCGCGGATGCTGGAAACCGTGCTCGACGACTATGGCGTAAAGGGCGAAATCGTCAGCGTGCGCCCCGGCCCTGTCGTGACAATGTACGAACTGGAGCCCGCACCCGGCCTGAAGGCCAGCCGTGTCATTGGCCTTGCCGATGACATCGCCCGCTCCATGTCGGCGCTGTCGGCTCGTGTCTCTACGATCCCGGGGCGCAAGGTGATCGGCATCGAACTGCCCAACGTGCACCGCGAGAAAGTTGTCCTGCGCGAAATCCTTGCGGACCGCGCCTTTGGCGACGGAAACCAGCGCCTGCCCCTGGCACTTGGCAAGGATATCGGCGGCGAACCGATGGTGGCCAACCTCGCCAAGATGCCCCATTTGCTGATCGCGGGCACCACCGGCTCGGGCAAGTCGGTTGCGATCAACACCATGATCCTGTCGCTTCTCTACAAACTGACGCCTGAGGAATGCCGGCTGATCATGATCGATCCAAAGATGCTGGAACTGTCGGTTTATGACGGCATCCCGCATCTGCTCTCCCCCGTGGTGACCGATCCGAAGAAGGCCGTTGTCGCCCTAAAATGGGTGGTGGGTGAAATGGAAGAACGCTACCGCAAGATGTCCAAGATGGGCGTGCGCAACATCGACGGCTACAATGGCCGGGTGCGCGATGCGATGGCCAAGGGCGAAATGTTCTCGCGCACGGTGCAAACCGGCTTCGACGAGGAAACCGGAGATCCGATCTTCGAAACCGAGGAGTTTGCCCCCGAGGCCCTGCCCTTCATTGTGGTGATCGTCGATGAAATGGCAGATTTGATGATGGTCGCCGGCAAAGAGATCGAGGCCTGCATCCAGCGCCTCGCCCAGATGGCCCGGGCCTCTGGCATCCACCTGATCATGGCCACCCAGCGCCCGTCGGTTGATGTGATTACCGGCACCATCAAGGCCAATTTCCCAACCCGGATTTCCTTCCAGGTGACTTCCAAGGTCGACAGCCGCACGATCCTGGGTGAGATGGGCGCCGAGCAGCTTCTGGGCATGGGCGATATGCTCTACATGGCTGGGGGCGGTAAGATCACCCGGTGCCACGGCCCCTTTGTCAGCGACGAAGAGGTTGAGGAAATCGTCAGCCATCTGAAGGCCTTTGGCCCGCCAGATTATGTCGGCGGCGTGCAGGATGGCCCGTCCGAGGACAAGGAAGATGCCATCGATGCCGTGCTGGGCCTGAACACCGGCGGCAACACCAATGGGGCCGATGCCCTGTATGATCAGGCCGTCGCCATCGTGGCCAAGGATCGCAAATGCTCCACCTCCTACATCCAGCGCAAGCTCGGGATCGGCTACAACAAGGCCGCGCGCCTTGTGGAGCAGATGGAGGAAGAAGGCATCGTGTCTACGGCCAACCATGTGGGCAAACGTGAAATCTTGATCCCAGAGACATGACCGAACGGGGCGCTTTCCCGGGCGGTCCGGCTTCACACGGTGATGCAAAACCCGGGCTGGGCCGTCTGCTGCCCGTGTTGAGCAACCAATGCGCTCCCGGGCCCCAAGCCCAGAGAATTGTCACAAGGATGACTGCATCGTGACCGCGCGTTGCCCCGCAAGGCATCCCTTCCCGGGGGCAGCGCTATTCCATAGCTGCCTCTCACACCCTATCTGTTGGCACATGTACAAGATCTTCATCGCGCTCAGCCTCGCCCTGACAACAGCCCTGCCCGCCCTGGCGGACCCGATCCCCCTATCAAGCTTGACCAACTATATCAGGGGGCTGAGCTCCGCCCAGACGACCTTCACGCAAATCTCGGCCGATGGCGCTGTCTCCACCGGCAAGCTCTACCTGCGCAGGCCAGGCCGCGCCCGGTTTGAGTATGACAATGACGGCGGGCTTGTCATTGCGGGCGGCAGCCAGGTGGCGGTGTTCGATCCTGTATCCAACCAGCCGCCTGAGCAGTTTCCCCTGAAGCGCACCCCGCTTAACCTCATCCTGTCGCGCTCGATCAATCTGGCCAACTCTGAAAACATCATCAGCCATTCCGGGGACAGCGAGTTGACCTCGATCCTGGCCCATGATCCCAAAGCGCCAGAGCTGGGCACGCTGGAGATGGTGTTCACAGGCGATCCGATTGAACTGCGCCAGTGGATCATGACCGACGAAACCGGCGGCGAAACCACGGTGGTCCTTGGGCCGCTGGAGAGCGTCGATACCCTACCCAACAGCATGTTCAACATCACTCGGGAAATCGAAGCGCGACAGCGATAGGCGGCGCGCGCAGGGCGCCCCCGCGCAGCCCGGACAACACCCCATTCAGGCCGGCAGGGTGACCCTCCGCCGCCCGATCACCGGCCCGTCACCCTGGTCTGCGATCCGAGCGATGGCGGCCTGCAGCGGCTCGCGGACCACGGCCATGTGATGGGCATTGGCATGGAGCAGGGTATCTGCATCTTCGATCAGGCCCACATGCCCTTTCCAAAAGAACAGATCACCACGCTGCACAGGGGCATCCGCGGGCAAGGCCTGCCCCAACTCTGCCAATTGCTGGTCACTGTCGCCCGGCACCGGTACACTGCGGCCGCAAAACGCCGCGCTCACGAGGCCGGAACAATCGATGCCCCAACAGGAATTGCCCCCCACAGATAGGGTGTGCCCAGATAGATCAGGGCAGTGTCGACCGGATCGCCCATTTCCGGCGCAAGATGGGCCTGTGGGATCCATCCATGGGTTGTCTCTGCGAACCGGCCCTCATATGCGCGCACATGGACCACTGCCCCATGGGGCAGGGCCAGTTGCTCAGGTGATTTGAAATCGGGGCGGGCATAGGCGTGGCTCTGTCGTGCTCGGATCAGGCTGGCTGTGCCCTGCTCAGATGCCCCCCCCGCAAGAGCAGCCTCGGCCACCCATCCCACATAGGAGGATGCCGGCGCCCAGCCGAATGCGTGCCCGTCCCGGCGTTCCAGCACATCAAAGCGCTGACCCAGCAGCGCTTGTCTGTCCCGCGCACCGCCGGGCGCGTTCAGAATATCAGCGACGGGCTGGGCGATCCGGGCCGGTTCCGGGGCGACAGGCGTGCGATCGGGAAACGCCTCCGCAAGATGCTGCGCCACCACCCGGTCATTGACCGGCACCCGCCGCCGGTCAAACGTCACAGCGCCAGCACCTCAGGCAGGGCAGCGAACAAGGCACGCGCCCCCATGCCTGCGCCCCCCTTCGGACGGCCCGGCGCGGCGCTCGGGTTCCAGCCGTACACATCAAAATGGGTATAGGCCCCACCTCCTGCGAAGCGGCGCAGGAAAAGGGCAGCCGTAATGGCCCCGGCAAAACCGCCCTTGGGTGCATTGTCGAGATCGGCGATGCCGGGCTCGATCATCGCCTCATAGGGGGCGTGGAAGGGCAGCTCCCAAACCGGATCAGCCCAACGCGCCGCGCCTTCCGGCAAAGCGGCCCGCAAGGCTGCATCATCCGTGAAGAACGGCGCCAGATCAGGCCCTACAGCCACCCGCGCGGCCCCGGTCAGCGTGGCCATCGAAATGATACGGTCAGGCGTCTCTTCTGCGGCCAGGGCCAGCGCATCCGCAAGAACCAGCCGCCCCTCTGCGTCCGTATTGTTGATCTCGACCGTCAGCCCGTTGCGCGCTGTGAAGATGTCGCCCGGCCGGAACGACGCCCCGGCCACCGCGTTTTCGACCGCCGGGATCAACACCCGCAATCGGACCTTCCAGCCCTGCGCCATGATCATATGCGCAAGACCCAGCACCGTCGCCGCGCCGCCCATATCCTTTTTCATCAATCCCATGGACCCGCCGGGCTTGAGGTTGAGCCCCCCGGTGTCAAAGCAGACGCCCTTGCCCACAAGCGTCAGCAGCGGCCCCTCAGCCCCCCATCGCAGATCCAGCAAGCGCGGTGCCCTGTCCGCGCTCGCGGCCCGGCCCACGGTGTGGATCAAGGGAAAGTTCTCTTCCAGCAGCGCATCGCCCACAATGGCTGACATTTCCGCCCCGTGCAGCGTGGCCAAGGCGGCAACGGCCGCCTGCAAATCGGCTGGGCCCATATCCTCGGCCGGGGTGTTGATCAGATCACGGGTGAGCGCCTCGGCCGCCGCCAGCGCCTCCACCCGGGCGGCATCCACCCCGTCAGGCGCCACAAGGCCCACGGCCTTGCGCCCCGCTTTGCGATACCGGTCAAAACGATAGCCGCTGAGCAGCCAGCCAAGGCATTCCGCTTCCAGCGCCGCAGCAGACAGCGCGTGACCTACCAGCCGATAACAGCCCTCAGGCAGTTTCTGACCCCCTGCCGCAAGGATAAAGCGGGCCCGGCTGCGCTGCGAGAGCGTGCCATAGCCGACAACGGCGATCGCACCGCCATCGGGCGCGGGCAGCAGACGGGCATCGCCAATGGCCCCGGAAAAACCGTTGCGACCAGCCCACGCCCGGGCGGCCTCTGGCAGGGCCGACATGGCTGCTTCGAAGTCGTCTCCACCGGCAATCAGATAAAGATCAGTGACGTCCTGCTCTGACGTGGGCTGCATGAAGACGAGGGCGTTGTCAGGCTCAGACATTCCGGGGCTCCTGTGAGATACGCGCCTCACAGTAGCGCGCTGCCCAAGGCCCGCAAGCAGAAGCACCGCACACAAAAGGCGATGGCATAGCGGGTGGCCAAAGCGCGTGCGTCAGACTGAGGGCATGATGTTGATCTGGCACAAGGCTGTCAGGGATTTGTCACCGATCCGGATCAGACGGGCGGATGTGGCCGCCGCACCCGCGACATCTCCATTGCCGCAGGTGTTTTCCACATCCCCGGCCACGCGCGCCAAGGTGGTCATCCCAACCTCGTTTGCGATGCCAACCATACGGCGCGCGGCCCGCCCCAAAGCATCCAGATCGCCAGCGTCGCGCAGGCGCGGCACCTCCCCAAGGCGCAGGGCAAGGGTTTCCATCGCGCGGCATACCGCGTTCTCAGCCCCGGCTTCGCCCAGATTGCAATACAGTTCGATCAGCCGATCAGAATCGACCCGCACCTGTTCATCCCTGAATTCCACCAGCATCTCGCACCCCTTCTTAATCGCCCCATGGCGGCCATCCCCCCAGATGGCGCTGGACGAGGATCGGCAAAATCTCTGAAAAAAGTCTTTTTCGCCCCCGGCCAAATAGGGGGCTTTTTGTTCAAATGCGGGCAAAGGGCCAGGATGCAGGCCTTTGTGGCCCGCGCCTCCACAGGATGTGCGCCCGCCATCGCCAGTTTAACGCCCTTGGCATCCTGCACCGCGCATTCATGCATCACGCTTTGTGGCAGCAACCTTGGGGAGAATATGCGTGCCAATCCAAATGCACCTAAGCTGGCATTTGTGAAAACAGGTTTCAGATCGAAGGTGGAACCAGAACTCATGAAGTTTTTTAGTACGCTGCAATGGCGGCAACTCGCCTTTTGCCTGCCGCCGCCGAGGCCGCGATCAAGAACGATCGCTTTGAGTTGTCTTTCCTTTGCCGTCACTACATCGACGGCTCTCTGACCATCGACGTTTCAAAAGCCGATGAGCGTAATAGAGTTCTTGCAACTAGGACCGGTGCGACGACTGGCTTTGAGGGTTTCGCCGTCAGTATTCTCAACACGGCGGACACATTGCTGGCCAGCTACACGCTTGTCATCAATGGCATTTCCAAGAGCGTAAATTTATTGAACGCGGATTTGTCCGATGCCAACCCAGTCCTTACCTTAGAAGGTACTGCCGCCGTGCCACTGCCCGCCGCCGCATGGCTGTTGCTGGCCGGTGTGGGCGGCCTTGTGGGCGTGCGCCGCTTGCGCACCTGATCCATGCCGCCCCCGTGACACGACAAAGGCCTCGGCGCGGTGCCGAGGCCTTTGCATGTTCAAGTTGACCGCACCGGTCAGCCTTTCTTGAGAACCTCGCGGCCCAAAAGCTCTGCGATCTGGACGGCGTTCAGCGCGGCGCCCTTGCGCAGGTTGTCGGAGACGCACCACAGGTTCAGGCCGTTTTCCACGGTGCTGTCCTGCCGGATGCGGCTGATGAAGGTGGCGAAATCGCCAACGCATTCGATCGGCGTGACATAGCCGCCATCTTCGCGCTTATCGATCACCATGATGCCCGGCGCTTCGCGCAGGATATCGCGGGCTTCGTCTTCATCGAGGAAATCCTCGGTTTCGATATTGATCGCCTCAGAGTGGCCCACGAAAACCGGCACGCGCACGCAGGTTGCTGTCACCTTGATCGCGCCGTCGACGATCTTCTTGGTCTCGGCGACCATCTTCCACTCTTCCTTGGTGGTGCCATCTTCCATGAACACGTCGATATGGGGGATGACGTTGAAGGCGATCTGCTTGGGGTAAACGCTGGGCTCGATCTCCTGGCCGGGAACATAGACGCCCTTGGTCTGGTTCCACAGCTCGTCAATGGCGTCCTTGCCCGAGCCTGACACCGACTGGTAGGTGCTGACGACAACGCGCTTGATCCGGGCGCGGTCATGCAGCGGCTTGAGCGCCACGACCATCTGCGCGGTCGAGCAGTTGGGATTGGCGATGATGTTCTTTTTGGCATAGCCGTGGATGGCGGCCGGGTTCACCTCGGGAACGATCAACGGGATGTCGGGATCGTAGCGATAGAGCGACGAATTATCGATCACCACACAGCCCGCCGCCGCCGCCTTGGGGGCGTATTCCTTGGTAGGGCCAGAGCCGATTGCGAACAGGGCCATGTCCCATCCGCTGAAATCGAACGTGTCGATGTCCTGGGTCTTCAGGGTTTTGTCGCCAAAGCTGACCTCCGTCCCAAGAGAGCGGCGCGACGCGAGCGCGGCGATCTCATCCACAGGGAACTGGCGCTCTGCCAGAATGTTCAGCATCTCGCGGCCCACGTTGCCCGTGGCACCCGCGACGACGACCTTGTAGCCCATGACGGCCTCCATCGTGTGAGTAACGGGCGCCAGATAGCGCAAGCGGGCCGCGCGCGAAAGGGGGGTTGCGCGATCGGAGGCTTTTGCGCGGCGCCAAGATCAGCCCGGCCCGCGCGCTTGCGGTTGCAAGGGGGGGCATCGCTCGCCATACCTGAGGGGACAGACCCAAAGGGAACCGCCCATGCCAACTGCCGATCAGGATTTGCCCGCCGCCACAGAGCCAGGCCCGAAGGCCCGGCATGTGCTGGCGGTGTTCATTGGCCGGTTCCAGCCCTTTCACGCCGGACATCGGGCCGTTGTTCAGCACGCGATGGGTTTTGCAGACTCGGTTTTGATCCTCGTAGGCTCGGCCTTTCGTCCACGCACCCCCCGCAATCCGCTGACCTATGTGGAGCGGGCCGGGGGGATCGCCGCCGCCCTGCAGGATGCAACCGTACCAATTGCAGTGACCCCGCTGGTCGACACGCTTTATGACGATGCCGCCTGGGGCCAGAATGTGCGCATGGCCGCCACCCGCCATATCCTCGACATGGGACTGTCGCCCGCAGATGTGGATGTGGTCCTGACCGGCTATGAAAAGGACAAAAGCTCAGCCTATGTGCGCTGGTTCCCCGATTGGGGCTGGAACGGCGCGCCGGTCCACAGCCACGGGGGCGAGACGGTCAGCGCCACGGGGCTGCGCAATGCGTTTTACGGGCTGGTCGAGGCCACTGAGGACGATCTGATCGCCCGGTATGGGGAGGTTGCCGTATCCGTCCTGGCCGGGTGGGCGCACCAGAATGAGGGGCTGATGGCAGGCCTGCGGGCAGAGGCGCTGGTGGCTGCCGATGGGAAAGCACGCCAGGCCGCGCTGGCGGAAAGCTGGGGGTTTCCGATTGCGCTCAACACCGTGGATGCGGTTGTCGTGTGCGCGGAGCAGATCTGTTTGATCCGGCGTGGACAATATCCCGGCCATGGCTTGCTCGCCCTGCCCGGCGGCTTTCTGGAGGCTGAGGAAACCGGCCTTGAGGCCGCCTTGCGCGAGGTGCACGAAGAAACCGGTCTAGACCTGTCTGGCCACACACCTGTTCAGCGGCGGGTCTTTGATCACCCCGATCGATCCGAGCGGGGCTGGCTGCGGACCGAGGCTTTTGTCTTTGAACTGGACGGGCCACTGCCCCCCCTGCAGGCAGGCGATGATGCAGCCGATGCCATGTGGATCCCTGTGGGCGCGGTAACCTCCGAACTTTTGTTCGAAGATCATTTCGACATCCTTGAGACACTGTTGGACACAGTCCCCAGCCCCTATGCCGCCCAACTTTCTGCGCGCCGCGGATAGGCATCACAGGCGCGAAACCCCTCATTCATTGATCGAATCGCTATTTTGTGGTGCGTTATACGCAATCTGGCAGGCCGTTTCCGACCACCTTAGCCTTCATGCATTTTCAGCAGAGCCATAGGTGTAAAAAGGAATGTTTCATGACCGTCCATCTGCAAACTGACAGCGCTGGCAATACCTATGGTGTCTGGGCACAGCGCCAGGCCATGTCCTGTGCCATCGCCTCCATGTGGATGGCCATGAACCAAGTGCGGCAGTCCACATCCGTGGAGGGTGAATGGGATCTTGCGCAACGCACATTCCAGCACGCGGTGCAGGGCATCGCTTGGGCCGCCACGGATCCTGGCGCCAACGGCGCGCCGCGCACGATCAATCCCGGCGCGGCAGGCCAGACCGGATCTACCTCTGACGCGATGTTTGGTGTGCAAGGCACCGGGCCCCCGATTTGGAGGTCTGCCCTCGCAGCGAATGGGATCAGCGTGGTCACCACGCAAGCCAATGGCAACTGGCCGCATCGACTGAACATGACGCGCCTTGGCGCAAGAACTCCGGCTTTGGTGGGTGTGGGCTGGTGGTCGCAAACCGGTGGCACATGGCAGCGCAACAGCGGGCATGTCATCGTAGCAGCTGGCACGGTTGGCGGCGCGATCGTTTATCTCGATCCGGGCGGTGGCGTATTGCGTGAACTGCCCAATAATGGGCGCTATGGCACAACAGGCTGGGTTGAAGTGGTGCTGTACCTATCGTGAGCCAGCTAACGCAGCGCGCGGCTCACATGCAAACCCGTGCTCATTCCCCTAGCTCCACTTAGCGCTTGGCCTCCCAGCTGATGGACGCAGCCCGGCGGGTCACGAACTCACCCATCAGGCCGATGCACAGCAGCACTGCCGATACAGTGATCGGATAGCTTACGCTTGAGAAATGTGGATTGTAGTTGATGAAGGCAAAGCCGCGGGTCTGATCAATAATATGAAACAGCGGGTTCCACGTGAAATACACCAGGAGGTAGCCGGGCATCGCATTGGCCACAAACATTTTGCCCGATGCGAACATGTTGGCGCGGATGTAGATCATGCTAATCATTGAAATCGCCGTTGGCGCCCATGGCTTGAGCGCCAAAAAGACCATTCCTATCGACACTCCGGACCACCAAGCCAACAGCAACATCCCGAAGGTTGCTGCGGGCTGATAGACATCCAAGGGCTCCACAATCAAATGGTAGCCAAAGAGAACCGCCGCGACCGATAAGACCTGAATGTAAAGTTCGGAGACCGAAGCCGCAGAAATCGCTACGATCGTGTTCATCGGTGCGTGCTGCATCATTGGGCTAGCCGGCCCCTCGGCGTTCATGACAGCCCTGATTGCCTTTATCTGGGTCATGTACATAAAAATGCCGGACAGAATATAGAGCAGGAAATTGCCCCGTATGGCATTGCCACGGAGGCCAAGCACAGAAAACATCAAATAAAAGACACCAACAAGAATGAGCGTCTGCGAGATATTTATCAGCAAGCCTATCAGAGCATTTCCATGACTTTTGCGCACGCTGCGCACCGTCGCATGATAGATCAATTCTAACAGCGATAACGCCGATCTGAATGTCGACGGACGGTTTGCTTTTTCAGAGATCAATGGTTCTAGAGGCCCTAATTGAAGTTCAGCGCGGCATTGGCGGACATGAGCATAGGCGTTAGACCTTGCAGCAACCTTGCCGCGCCATCATAACCATCCGAAATACAGCGCCACGTGTCGTCGCATGTAAACACATTGGAGAGTACCATGGATTTTAACCACCTCACATCTGTGATTCGCAAACTTGCCTTGGAAGCAGGCGATGCGATCATGGAAATCTACAATTCTGACGATTTTGAGGTGAAGGCCAAATCCGATGACAGCCCCGTCACTGCAGCAGACGAAGCCGCCGATGCGCTCATCGCTGCTGGTCTGGCAGACGCGTTCCCCGATGTGCTGGTCGTGACCGAAGAACAGGCTGACAGTCACAGCGCCCGTGCCGGCAGTTTCCTGATTGTCGATCCGCTCGATGGGACAAAGGAATTCATCAAGCGCCGGGGCGAGTTCACCGTCAATATTGCCTATGTTGAGGACGGGGTTCCTTTGCGCGGCGTTGTCTACGCACCTGCGAAAAACCGTCTCTTCTACACGGATGCAACCGGCGTCACTGTAGAAGAAACACCGGGTCCCAACGGCTTTGCAAAAGACAGCGCCGGTGAGACGCGCGCGCTCTGCGTGACCACGCCAGACAATGGCGCTCTCATGGTTGTGGCCTCGAAATCCCATCGCGATGCTGCCACCGACGCCTATATCAACAAATACGCCGTGAAGGATATGACGTCGGCCGGCTCCAGCCTTAAATTCTGTTTGTTGGCGGCAGGCGAAGCAGACCTCTACCCCCGCTTGGGCCGCACCATGGAATGGGACACGGCTGCAGCCGATGCCGTGCTCCGCGGGGCGGGCGGCAAGATGGTCCGCTTTGATGATCACAGCCCGTTCACCTACGGCAAGCCCGGCTATGAGAATCCCTTCTTTATCGCCTATGCCCCCGGGGTAGATCTCAAATCCGCCTGAGGCCGCGCACCATGCCTATCCTTCTTGTCATCCCTGCCCGTTTTGCATCCAGCCGCTATCCTGGAAAGCCGCTCGTCGAGTTGCGCGGGGCAAGCGGCATCTCCAAAAGCCTGATCCAGCGTAGTTGGGAGGCTGCGATGGCAGCAGAAAAGGTCGACCGTGTTGTCGTGGCTACGGATGATGATCGGATCCGCACCCATGCCGAGGGGTTTGGCGCAGAGGTCGTGATGACATCTTCACAGGCGCGCAATGGCACGGAGCGTTGCGCCGAGGCCCATACCACCCTTGGCGGCGGCTACGATGTGGTGGTCAATCTGCAAGGGGATGCACCCCTGACCCCCCCCTGGTTCATCGGCGATCTGGTGGCTGGTCTGGCTAAAGATCCCACAGCGGATGCGGCCACACCGGTGCTCAATTGCACCGGCGCAATGCGGGCTGCTCTTTTGACAGATCGAGCAGAAGGCCGCGTCGGCGGGACAACAGCCGTGTTTGGCGCAGATGGCGGAGGCCTCTATTTTTCAAAGGAAGTCATTCCCTTTTGCGGGCAGGCCTTCGCGGACGCCGAGCAGACACCCGTGTTTCACCATGTTGGTGTTTATGCCTACCGCGCCGAAGCGCTGGCCGCTTACCCCAACTGGGCGCCGGGTCGGTTGGAAGAGCTTGAAGGGCTGGAACAGTTACGCTTTCTGGAGAACGCGCGCAGGATGCTGTGCGTGGTTGTGGATGCGAAGGGTCGGGATTTTTGGGAACTGAACAATCCAGCCGACAAGCCAAAGCTCGAAGCCATGATGAAAGACATGACAATCTCATAGTATCCCAAAAAATATCCGCTGCGATGGCCCAAAGATGTCCCCCTGTACCTTTGCATATTTGCCTGCCACTATTATGCTTGGCTAATGATGTAGTGAGAGGTCTTGTTCAGTCTGCGCAAATCGTCGCCAATACTTTTTATCAGTAGGGCGGCGGTTCACCGGGCCAGAGGTAATCTGGCCGCTTCGCATAATGGCTTTCCAAGGCTTAGTGATTGTTTGAAGGATAGTTACGGATGGCAAAATTGGTAAAAAAAGCGGTGTTCCCCGTTGCCGGTCTTGGCACGCGGTTCCTCCCGGCGACCAAGTCTGTTCCAAAAGAAATCATGACGCTGGTCGACCGTCCCTTGATCCAATACGCAATCGACGAAGCGCGTGCTGCTGGCATTGAGGAATTCATCTTCGTCACATCGCGCGGCAAATCCGCCTTGGAAGACTATTTCGACCACGCTCCGGAATTGGAAGCCACACTGGAGCGGAAGGGTAAGCAGGATCTTTTGGACGCCCTGCGCGGCTCAAATATGGACAGCGGTGCGATCGCCTATGTCCGCCAGCATCAGGCCCTTGGTCTTGGCCATGCCGTCTATTGCGCCAGCCGCCTGATCCCGGACGAACCCTTTGCCGTTATCCTTCCAGACGATGTGATTGCCGGCGAAATCCCCTGCCTCAAGCAAATGGTGGATGCCTATGCAGAGACAGGCGGTTCCATGGTCGCCGCGATGGAAGTCCCCGCTGACAAGGCGTCTGCCTACGGGATCCTGGATGTCGGTAGCGACATGGGCGCAATGGTTTCCGTGAAGGGCATGGTGGAAAAGCCCGCCGCGGGCACCGCACCCTCGAACCTGGCCGTGATTGGCCGCTACATCCTGTCTCCTAACGTTCTTAGAACGCTTGGCGAAACACAAGCTGGGGCGGGCGGAGAGATTCAGTTGACCGATGCCATTGCCAAGGAGATCACCGACGGGGATGGCGTCTATGGCTACCGGTTCCGCGTCCAGCGGTTCGACTGCGGCTCCAAGGCCGGTTTCCTGCAGGCCACCGTGTCCTTTGGTCTGGCGCGCCCCGATCTGCGTGGTGAGTTTAGCGAGTTTCTTGATGATCTCGCCGCTGCCCGCCACGCTGCGGAATAACCCCTAGACAAACACTCTGGCCCACGGGCGCAGATCTCGGAGACAGGCAATGGCCAAAATCCTTGTAACCGGGGGCGCGGGCTATATCGGCGCCCATGCCTGCAAAGCCTTGCAGCGTGCCGGCCATACCCCTGTTACCTTTGACAACCTGTCCACCGGCTGGGCCGAGGCAGTGAAATTTGGCCCCTTCGTGCAAGGGGACCTGATGGACCGCGCGGCGGTGGATGCCGCTTTCGAAGCCCATGCCCCAGAGGCCGTGATGCATTTTGCAGCGCTCAGCCAGGTTGGGGACTCTATGAACGATCCGGCCCGCTATTGGCGTGAAAACGTGATGGGGGCGCTCAATCTCATGGAGGCCGCCGTTGCCCATGACTGCAAGCACTTCGTGTTTTCCTCCACATGCGCCACTTACGGCGATCAGGATGGTGTCATTCTGGATGAGGATTCGCCGCAGATGCCGATCAACGCCTATGGCGCCTCCAAACGCGCAATAGAGGAGATGCTGGCAAATTTTGAAGCACGCTTCGGGCTGCGCCACGTCATCTTTCGCTACTTCAATGTGGCCGGGGCGGATCCGGACGGCGAGGTTGGTGAGCAGCATGTGCCCGAGACACACCTGATCCCGCTGATGCTCGATGCGATCGAAGGCAAGCGACCGGCCCTGACAATCTATGGCACGGATTACGATACCCCGGACGGCACCTGCATTCGCGACTATGTCCATGTCTCCGATCTAGTGGATGCCCATGTGCTGGGCTTTGATTGGCTGGCGGCGGGCAAGCAAAGCGCTGTCTTTTGCCTTGGCACGGGCGATGGGTTCTCCGTGCGCGAGGTTGTCGCGCACTCTGCTTCCGTAACCAATCGCAACGTGCCGCATGTCGAAGGACCACGCCGCGCGGGCGATGCCGTGCGTCTTGTCTGCGGCTCCAGCCGGGCAAAGGAACTGCTGGGGTGGCAACCGGAACGCTCCAACATGTCGGATATGATTGCCGATGCCTGGCGCTGGCACCAATCTCCGGGCTACGCCCGCTAAGGCCTGTCCGGAGCCCGTCTGCTGGCCCCCTGCACGCAGCCTGCGCACGCCCATTTACAGTAGATTTCCACCTTCAGGAAAATTCTAGCATTTCTAGTAAACAAGACTAAGTTGCCCGGCGGGGGCTGTTGTAGCCGCTCACGCTCGGGAGAAAACGCAAATGGCACTGCAGAAACAACGCACGGACATCAACGCGCGTCTTGTTCAGGATCCCCATTCCGTCCGCGACAAGCGGGAGAAAGTGCTCGAGGTGGCGATCGGGCGGGAGGTGCGCAGCTTTCGCAAAGCCCATGGCATGACGGTGGCCGATGTGGCCGAGGCCACGGGCCTGTCCATCGGTATGGTATCAAAGATTGAGAACGGGCACACCTCACCCTCTCTATCGAGTCTGCAGGCATTGGCCAACGCACTGTCCGTGCCACTCACCGCCTTCTTCCGGCAATACGAAGAGCGCCGCCAAGCGGTCCATACAAAATCCGGTGACGGCGTCTCAACAGAGCGCAGCGGCACCCGGGCTGGTCATCAGTACAACCTTTTGGGCCATCTGGGCAGCAATGGCAGCGGCGTGATCGTCGAGCCCTATCTGATCGTCCTGACCACCGAAAGTGACACGTTCGACACGTTTCAGCATGGCGGCATTGAGACGATCTACATGCTGGAAGGGGCCGTCGATTATCGGCACGGGTCCGAGATTTATCCCCTCCGGCCCGGCGATACGTTGTTCTTTGATGCGGATGCACCCCACGGCCCGGAAAAGCTGGTCACCCTGCCCGCGAAATACCTTTCGATCATCAGCTATCCCCAATCTGGCTGGTCCGGCGCCTGACGCCATTCTGGCCCACCCCAAATTGGCCCGCCCCAATCTGGCCCACCCCAATCTGGCCCGCATACTGGCAGAGCGGATATGCTATGCAGTGCCGCCAAATTGAGCAAAGATCGCGCAATCAGATTGCCTGCAGTGAAAAATATATTCCTATAGGGTGGCAGCCCCATCCGTTGAACGCTAGGTTTTCCCCCACATAGCGAGCGGGAGAATACGCAGATGTGCGGGATTGTCGGCCTATTTTTGAAAGATGACGCATTGGAGCCGCATCTGGGCGCCATGCTCACAGAGATGCTGATCACGATGACAGATCGCGGACCCGACAGCGCGGGCATTGCAATCTACGGAGATGAAGCCCCCGGACGGGCAAAGTTCACGGTGCAATCCGGCACCCCGGCCGAGGATTTCGCCGAACTCGATACGGACCTGTCTGCCGCTCTGGGCGATACAGTGCGCATGCAGGTCAACGCCACCCATGCCGTGCTCGACTGCCCTGCTGAAAAGTCGGAAATCCTGCGGGCCGCTCTGGCGACATTGCGCCCCGAAATCCGGATGATGAGCCGCGGCACAACGCTGGAAATCTACAAGGAGGTGGGCCTTCCGAAGGACGTGGCGGATCGGTTCGGCCTCGCCAATATGGGCGGCACACACGGGATCGGCCACACCCGCATGGCCACTGAATCTGCGGTCACCACCATGGGCGCACACCCGTTCAACACCGGCGATGACCAGTGCCTCGTGCACAACGGATCGCTGTCAAACCACAATTCCTTGCGCCGCCGGCTGCGCCGCGAGGGCATCCATATCGAAACCGAGAACGACACGGAGGTAGGCGCCGCCTACCTGACTTGGAAAATGCGCGAAGGCGCCAGCTTGGGGGCTGCACTGGAAAGTGCGCTGGATGATCTGGATGGGTTCTTTACCTTCGTCGTGGGCACGGGCGACGGCTTTGGCGTGCTGCGCGATCCGATCGCCTGCAAACCCGCTGTCATGGCGGAAACCGATCAATATGTGGCGTTTGGCTCGGAATACCGCGCCCTCGTCAGCCTGCCGGGGATCGAGACGGCGCGGGTCTGGGAGCCAGAGCCAGCAACGGTCTATTTCTGGAGCCGCAGCGCCACCCCAACCACAACGGAAAGGGCCGCCTGACATGCAGACACTTGATCTTCAGGATGTGGGGCTGCGCACTGTGAACGCGACCTTGCATGCCCAATCCGAGCAAACCAACCAAACGGCTTGGGAAGTGACCAACCCGCGCGGCGCCCATGCGATTGCCTGCGGGCTGGATGCGCCCATCGAAGTCTCGGTGAAGGGGTCTACGGGCTATTACTGCGGTGGCATGAACCAGCAGGCCACGATCCATATCGAAGGCTCTGCGGGCCCCGGGACGGGTGAAAACATCATGTCCGGCAAGATCGTCATCGAAGGGGATGCCAGCCAGTATCTGGGGGCCACCGGCCATGGCGGCCTGATCGTCGTAAAGGGCAATGCCTCTTCGCGTTGCGGCATCTCAATGAAGGGCGTCGACATCGTGGTGCAGGGCAATATCGGCCACATGTCCGCCTTCATGGGCCAGTCGGGCAACCTTGTGGTATGCGGCGACGCCGGAGATGCCTTGGGCGACAGCTGCTACGAGGCCCGGTTTTTCGTGCGCGGCAAGGTCAAGAGCCTCGGAGCCGACTGCGTCCAGAAAGAGATGCGGCCTGAACATCTTGAGCTGCTGACATCGCTGCTGGAGGCGGCCGGCATCGACGCTGACCCCACAGAATTCACGCGCTACGGCTCTGCCCGCACCCTGTATCATTTCGACGTCGACAATGCCGGCGCGTACTGAGGATCCCCGACGATGACAGCGCAAGACTCCAAGGGCATTCCCCTGACAACACCCCGCCTTTCGGCAACCTTCACCCCCGACGTGAACAGCGACATCCGCCGGGCCGCCGCCACGGGCATCTATGATATCAGAGGGGGCGGGGCAAAGCGCAAGCTGCCCTCCTTCGACGATCTGCTCTTCATGGGGGCGTCAATCTCGCGCTATCCGCTCGAAGGGTATCGCGAGAAATGCGAAACCTCCGTCACCATTGGCGCGCTGAACGCAGAAAACCCCATTGAGCTCGACATTCCGATCACCATTGCCGGCATGTCTTTCGGCGCGCTGTCTGGTCCCGCCAAGGAGGCGCTTGGCCGGGGGGCCTCAGCCGCCGGCACCTCCACCACCACGGGCGATGGCGGCATGACACCGGAGGAACGGGGCCATTCCAGCAAGCTGGTCTACCAGTATCTGCCGAGCCGCTACGGCATGAACCCCGATGATCTGCGCAAGGCCGATGCCATCGAAATCGTCGTGGGCCAAGGCGCAAAGCCCGGCGGGGGCGGCATGCTTTTGGGGCAGAAGATCTCGGATCGCGTGGCGGAAATGCGCACCCTGCCCGGCGGCATTGATCAGCGCTCGGCCTGTCGCCACCCGGATTGGACCGGGCCGGATGATCTGGAGATCAAGATCCTCGAGCTGCGCGAAATCACCGGTTGGAAAGTGCCAATCTATGTGAAGGTCGCGGGGGCACGCCCATACTATGACACCACTTTGGCTGTGAAATCTGGCGCTGATGCGGTGGTGCTGGATGGGATGCAGGGCGGCACAGCCGCGACCCAGGACGTGTTCATCGAACATGTCGGCCTGCCCACGCTGGCCATCATCCGCCCCGCAGTGCAGGCGCTGCAGGATCTCGGCATGCACCGCAAGGTCCAGCTGATCCTGTCGGGCGGCATCCGCTCGGGCGCGGACGTGGCCAAAGCCATGGCGCTGGGGGCGGATGCGGTCGCCATCGGCACCGCGGCGCTGATCGCGCTGGGTGACAATGATCCGAAATGGGAGGCCGAGTATAACGCGCTCGGCACCACCGCCGGGGCCTATGACGATTGGCACGAGGGGCGCGATCCGGCCGGGATCACCACACAAGACCCAGACCTGATGGCCCGGCTTGACCCGGTCGAGGGGGGGCGCCGCTTGCGGAACTATCTCAAGGTCATGACGCTGGAAGCCCAGACGATCGCGCGGGCCTGCGGCAAGAACCATCTGCACAATCTCGAACCGGAAGACCTGGTGGCCCTCACCATGGAAGCCGCCGCCATGGCCCGTGTGCCGCTGGCGGGCACCGATTGGTATCCCGGCAAGCCCGGCACCACCTACTGACACCCCTAAAGGGCGCGGCCGAACCCGGTCCGCGCCCTTTGTAATTCGGACGGACATATCTGCTCAGGAGACACCCACATGGCCCTCGACCTCGCTGCATTCGCCAAGGAAAACGGCGTCAAATACTTCATGATCTCCTTTACGGATCTCTTCGGCGGCCAACGCGCCAAGCTGGTGCCGACCCAAGCCATTGCAGACATGCAGCAAGAGGGTGCAGGGTTTGCGGGCTTTGCGACCTGGCTCGATATGACGCCTGCCCATCCGGACATGTTGGCTGTGCCCGATCCTGACAGCGTCATCCAGCTGCCCTGGAAGCCTGAGGTGGCATGGGTGGCTGCAAATTGTGTCATGGAAGACGCCGAAGTGGCCCAGGCACCCCGCAATGTGCTGCGCCGCCAGATCGCGGCTGCCGCCGCCGAGGGGCTGCATGTCAAGACAGGGGTCGAGGCGGAGTATTTCCTGCTGACGCCCGAGGGCAACCAGATCTCGGACCCGTTCGATACGGCCGAGAAGCCTTGCTATGATCAGCAAGCCGTCATGCGCCGTTACGATGTGGTCCGCGAAATCTGCGATTACATGCTCGAGCTGGGCTGGGGCCCCTACCAGAACGACCACGAGGACGCCAACGGCCAGTTCGAGATGAACTGGGAATTCGATGACGTGCTCAAAACCGCCGACAAGCACAGCTTTTTCAAATTCATGACCAAGTCAGTGGCCGAAAAGCATGGCTTCCGGGCAACCTTCATGCCCAAGCCTGTGGAAGGGCTGACAGGCAATGGCTGCCACGCGCATATCTCGGTCTGGGATGCGCCCGGCGCGTCCGCCCGCACAAATGTTTTTGCCGGCGAGGGTGACGGGCCCACAGGCGAGGTCGGCCTGTCCGAGCAGGGCAAGCATTTCCTGGGCGGGATCATGAAACACGCCACGGCCTTGGCCGCGATCACCAACCCCACCGTGAACAGCTATAAGCGGATCAATGCGCCGCGCACCATGTCGGGGGCAACATGGGCGCCCAACACCGTCACGTGGACGGGCAACAACCGCACCCACATGGTGCGTGTGCCCGGGCCGGGCCGCTTTGAGCTGCGCCTGCCCGACGGGGCGGCCAACCCTTATCTGCTTCAGGCGGTGATCATCGCCGCCGGGCTGGACGGGCTGCACAGCAAGGCAGATCCGGGCAAGCGCTATGACATCGACATGTATGCAGAGGGCCACAAGGTACGCGGCGCCCCACGCCTGCCGCTCAACCTGCTCGACGCCCTGCGCGCCTTCGACAAGGACAAGAGCCTGAAAGACGCTATGGGCGACGAATTCTCAGCTGCCTACGTGAAGATGAAGATGCAGGAATGGAATTCCTACGTGTCTCACTTCTCGGAATGGGAGCGGGCCAACACGCTCGATATCTGAGCCGCTCCGCAGGTCCGCAAACCTGAACAGGCCATGAGCCCGCTATGCCAGCAGCTGGCTCATGTCCTCAATGATGATCTCTTTGCGATTGACCGCCAGCACACCTTCGCTTTGCAACCGGTCAAGCGACTGGGTCACCCATTGCCGTGTGGCTCCGACGATCGTGGCGATCTGGTCGTAGGTGATGGTGCGATCAACGATGATCTGTCCCTTGTGATGGCGGCCATATGTTTCCGCCAGAATGACAAGCAACTGACGCAACCGTTCTGACACTGTCCGAGTGCCAAGCATCTGGATCAGCGCCGAGTAGCATTTGCCCTTGTTGACGAGCCCCGTGATCACGGCAACAGCCACATCGGGTATTTCGCGTACCAACCGCTGCAGGCTAGCCCCGGAAATAAACAGCAGATCGCATTCCTCAAGCCCGTCGGCTGACCAGACATGGCGCCCCATGCCAAACACTTCCGGGCCGCCGATAAAGTGACCGACGCTCCAGTAGGCGAGCGTAATTTCTCGGCCAGAGGGCCCGGTGTAGAAGGTGCGTGCGCGCCCCTTTTCGATGATCCAGACACCCGTATGAGGATCCCCTTGGAAAAAGATACCTTCCCCTTTTTTGATCCGGCAGGGGGTGCCCAAACGACGGACCTGCTTCTGATCCTCCGCAGACAGGGACGACAGGAAACCTGCCCCCTTGTTGATCTCAAGAAGGTACTCAGACAGGAAGATTGCACTTGGACCTGCCTCAAGGGCGTCTGGGGCGTCGGTCATTGGCCGCTATCCCTTGACCGTGACGCAAGATATGCGGCGATCTGGTCGATACCGTCCTCCATCGTCGAAAAAGCGATCTGATGATCTTCGGCGAAAGGGCTGTGGCTGCGAAGACCATCTCGGAAATCACGCATCTGCTTTGCCAAGTAGCGACTGTGTTGTGCCGCAATATGGGGCACATTGGGCGCGCTTTGTGCGCCGTGACAATCCAAACACCCGGCAGACGCAACAAGCTGGGCTCCGGTCTCGTCAACAGGTGCCGGCGCGGGCGATGGGGGAGGCTGCTGGGAAAACCACTGCACAACGACGGGAATATCTTCGGGCGACAGCTCTGTAACGATGCTTGCCATTTGCCCCCCATCATTGGTGCGCAACCCGCCGAGAAAAGCTGTCAACTGGGCCTCGATATATGCGGGCTTTTGGCCAGCAAGATGAGGAAATTTGCCAGTGCGCGACTGCCCCTCAAGACCGTGACACAGCGCGCAAGTCTCATAGGCTGGGTAGCTGTCCGCATCAAAATCCGCAAAGGCAGGCACGGCGCAAAGCGCCGCGCCTAAAACCACCGCCAACTTCATGAACCATCAGCGCCATGAGGCCGCATCTGAGCCGACACGGTTTGCGTCTCTCCATTGGCGAAGAGGAGTGTGACATCCACCATGTAACCGGCACCCGCCTCGGCTGCTAGCTCAGCGCTGGGCCGCATCAGCATGATGTGCAGCCCCCCGGGCGCCAGTGCGATGCTCTGGCCTGGCGCAATATCCACCTGCTCAACCATGGTCATTGTCATGACGCCATCATTGCTTTGGCTGCTGTGCAGATGCGCCATGGCATAGCCCGGCGCAGACGCCCCGATGAGGCTACGGGTTTGCTCGGACGGGTTCTCCAGCAGCATGTAGGCGGCATGGGCCATGGCACCGGGCGGTGCGACTGGAATGTAGGAATCGCGGATGATGACATCCTGCGCGGCGACAGATGAGGCCATGAGCGCAAACACGGATGCGCAGAAAAACTTCTTGGTCATTGGGACAGTTCCTTACGGTATGTGATTTGAAGGCGGGACAGAAACTCAGCCGTCAGTCCGGGATCGAACGGCGGTTGCAGCTTCGCCCGCAACGTCCCGTCAGGTGCGATCACGGACACAGCAGAGCTATGCTGCACATCGTAGTGACCATCGGAGTCGGGCGGCATGAGACGGTAAAAGCCATCTGACGCCTCCACGAAGGCGTCGATATCCTCCCGGCTCCCGGTCATGCTGCGGAAATCCGGATGAAAGAAGGGGCCGTATTCGCTGACATATTCGGTGTCGCGATCGGGGTCGACAGATACAAACCACACCTTTGGCACGCTTTCAGGACGCACCCGGATGCCAGTCTCCGCAACTGCTGCTTCGAGGTTGGCCAGCGTAAAGGGGCAGACATCAGGGCAGGTTAGAAAACCGATCATGATCAGCGTCCACTGATCCTTGAGATCGGCACTGGAATAGATGGTCTCATGCTCATCGTGAAAGCTCACATCAGGGAGCGGCACGGGCGCATCCAGCATCACCCCCTGCACTTGCCCATATGCATGGTGCCCCGCGCTGACCCAAAAGCAGCAGACGCAAAGAAGACTAAACAGAGCTCTCATTTGTTTTGCTCGGCGAAGGCTTTGCGGCTTTCTGCCTTAATCGTGTCGAGGCAGAACTGGCGTGCCTGCATGTAGTCTTGCGTTGTGGCCATGTCAGTCGAGCGCGGACGCGGAAGCTTGATCCGTACGTCTTCGATGATCCGGCCCGGCGCAGCACTCATGATCAGGACGCGGTCTGCGAGGAACACCGCCTCATCCACATCATGGGTGACGAACACGACCGTGGTGCCAAACTGTCGCCAAATATCGAGCAGGCTTTCCTGCATCATCAGCCGAGTTTGGGCATCCAGCGCGCCAAAGGGCTCGTCCATGAGCAGCACGCTGGGGTAATTGGCAAGGGCGCGGGCTATGCCCACCCGCTGCTGCATCCCGCCAGACAGCTCAGCCGGATAGCGCCCACCGAACTTCTTCAAGCCCACGAGGCTGAGAAAGGTATTTGCGATCGACCCAGCCTCTGTGCGAGAGACGCCCGCCATTCTCGGGCCGAAGGCGACATTCTCGTAGACGGTCTTCCAGGGCAGCAGAGAATACTGCTGAAACACCATACCACGATCCGGGCCAGGCCCGGTGACTGGGGCACCATCGACCGTAATCTCGCCTGTGGTCGGGGCAACATAGCCGGCAACTGCGTTTAATAGGGTAGACTTGCCACACCCCGATGGCCCGAGAATGCAAACAAACTCTCCGGCAGCAATATCGATAGAAGTCGTTTCAACCGCGCGATAGGCGCTTGCGCCGGTACCGAAAGTTATCGACACATCCTGAACCTGGATCTCACCCTTGTCTGCCTGGGCGTCCCGGGCAGCCCCAGGTTTGCGAAACTTCAGCACATCAAGCATGGTTCAAACTCCTTGGAAGATGGGTATCGCGTCGGCTTTTTCGCCACGCGAGAAACAGGATCGTCGACAGAAGCAGGCCAAATCCCACCGCATTGAGCATTGGGCCCATGCTTTCGAGCGCGAGCGACGTGGATACCCCAAGCCCCAACATCGCCAGCCCAACAACCCAAGACGGAGCCGCACAGCACACGACCCAGCTCATTGTGGCGTTTGTCATCGCGATCAGAATGGCCCCAAGGCCAGTACTGGCCCGCAGGGTGGTCCCGGTTGCAGCCGGACAGCTTTCAGTCCGCAAAAGGCCCAGACACAGCGCCACCAGCGCCCCTAAAATAAACAGCACAAACATGCGTACGGGGACGACGTTGAGGCTCCATTCAGAGATCCCCATACCGTAGTCGTAGTTCATCTTTCCGATTTCGATCAGCCATTCCTGATTGATGATCGGGAGCATGTCGCGCCAAGACGGGGTGGAACGGATGATATGGGCAACATTCCCAATCCAATCGTACCCCACCACGTAGTTCGGCACAGCCTGGAACCGCACGATCAGGGCGATCATCATCAGGACCAGCATCAGCACGGCAAAGCCCAACCCGAACCAGACCATGCGCCAGCGCTCCCGAAGGATTGCCTGCCTTATGACAATGAGCACAGCCATCACCGCACCCGCTTTTGCCATGAGAGCATCGGGGCGGTCGCCAGTTTGACAGCGGCTGTCGAGGCCGTGCCCAAACCGCCGATCACCAACATGCCCACGACAATGTCCTGATAGTTGATCAGGCTATAGGCATTCCAGGTGAAATATCCGATCCCGTACTGACCTGAAATAATCTCTCCAGCGAGCAACGAGAACCAACTCACTCCCATCCCAATGGCAAGGCCGGCGGCAATAGAGGGCAGGGCAGCCGGGATCACCACATGGCGGAAGACGTCTATCTTGCGCGCGCCAAGCGACTGCACGGCCCGCACCAGCACCTCTGGGGTTTGCTCAACGCCGTGCAGGGTGTTGAGCACGATCGGAAACAAGGCCCCCAGAAAGGTGATATAGATGATCGAGCTTTCTTCGGTGGGCCACATCAGGATTGCCAGCGGGATCCAGGCGACAGCAGGGATAGGCCGAATGACCTCGATGTAGGGCATGATAAATGCGCGCGCGATCCGGGACCGTCCCATAACGAGCCCCATCCCGATGCCCAGCACAACGGCGAAAGAATAACTGATCAGAATGCGGCGCATGGACACGCCAATATGTGTCCAGAAGATCTCAGTCTGGATGTGGGCAATGAAAGCCGTGAAGACCTTTATAGGATCAGGCACATTGGAAAAATTGATGTAAAGGTCGAGATTTATGTCGGTCGCGATGTACCACAACACCACCCCGATACTCAGAGAGCCCACAGCGATAGCAATGCTTTGCCCATATTTGAGTGCATGCCCGCGCAGCGTTGAAAGCTTGGGAGCGGAGGGGGCTGGAGCACGCGGAGATGTGTCTGCGCTATCCTCGATATCCGGTGTATCTGTGTCATTTGCCAATGGCTGCATGATCCTACCTTCCGTCTGGGTGGGTCGGTGCTGGGACGGTAAAAATCCCGGGCGACTGGCGCCCGGGATCGTGGTGTGGATGGGTCAGCTTTCCGCTGCGAAATCCGCAATCGCATCGTCAAAACTAATCACCACACCGCCATTCGCAGAGGCAAAGGCTTCCGCCTCGCCCTTGCGCAGGAAGGTGGCGTACTCTTCACCTGTCTTTACCCAGAACGCGGTTTTGCCAAACAACTTGAGGCCGGTTTCAATGTCATAGACATAGGTGGCATTCACCAATGCCGCCGTGGCGTTGATATCGGCGATCGCCTGTAGGAACTCGGGCATCGTCGCATGCGTACTGATGCCATCGCGCGAATGCCAAATTTCCATGGGCAAGTCTTTGTTGGCCACGGCCGGGTCTACGATCGTGGCTTTGTCAGCCTCGTAGTCCACACCCATGTCTGCATACGCCGATTTCAGGTAGTCTTCCGTAATCCATGCATCGAAATCCAACGGGGGAATGGCCTTCTCGGTGACCAGCACCCCGTGGTTGAACTTGAGCGCGTCAACCCATTCGGTTTTAATCGAGGGCTCGAGAGTCAGATGGCCGCCCTCTGAGAAGTAAAGATACAGCACTTCCTTCTCGACGCCTGTCCAGCCTTCCATCTCCGTGACGGCGCGCATCGGGTCTTCACGGATCCACTCGCCAGCTTCGTACACTGCCTTGATGAACGCCTCGACAACCTCGGGATATTCCTCGGCAAAGTCCTGTCGAACCACAACGCCGTGCAGGTAAGGCACGCCGGTTTCAGACCCGTCGTAGATTTTGCGGCCTGTGCCCCGGTACTCCATGATCTCTGACCAGGGGCAGAAGTCGGAATGGGCATCGATCTTGCCAGCGGCGATGTTGGCCGCACCTACAGCAGGGCTTTGGTTCTTGAGAACGTATTCGCTTGTGGGGATGCCGTTGTCCTGCATCGCCTTGAGCAACATGCCCCAAGCGGCTGAGCCAACAGGCGTAGACACCGCTTTGCCCTGCAACTCATCAATGGAATAGATGTCGCTCTCAACAGGTACGACGATGGCATTTCCCGAACCCTTCAGATTGTATCCGGTGCCCGCCACATAAAGCGTGCGCAGACTGTCCGTCTCCTGAAACTTTGCGCCGTTCACGATCAACGGGTAGTCGCCCATGACGCCAAAGTTCAGCTTGTTGGCCAGCATCTGGTTGGTGATCGGGCCGCCTGAACTGTAGTCCGCCCAGCTGACGTCATACTCCGCGTCGGCGTATTTGCCGTCGGTGGGCAGATACTTCTCAAGAAGGCCAAGCTCTTTGATGACGATCCCGGCGGTGTAGGTGTCAGTGCACATCGATTGGTGGCCGACCGCAATCGAGATTTCCTCCGCTTGAGCGATCGCGCCCATTGGCACCATCGTCGCAGCCAGTAATGCAGATTTCAGATTTAATTTAAATTCCATTTTAGTCTCCGTGGGTGTGAACCTTCGTTGATGGAGACAGTATTCAAGCGGTTTTCCAGAAAATTAAACGCTTTCTAGTTAAAACTTATTAAATTCCCTAATTGCCCATTCGATAGGCAAGCTTTTCTTCATTTCGGGGAAAATCTAGGATTAGGGGAAATATAATATGCAGGAAATGCACAAGAATCGGACAGATTTTTTATATAGTAAAAACAATAACTTGTTATTATTCTTGGGGGCGCAAAAAGCACCCTCTAGAAAATCTAGAGAGTGCGCGGAAGGAAGAAATGCCCTTCAACAATTATTATTCAATTCCCCAATCTATCCAATGCCCAACGCACATTCTTGCGAACATCGGGGTCAGTATCATCTTTATACTTCTCCAAATGCGGCCTTGTTTCAGGAACGGCCATTTCACCAAGAACCGCTGCACATTCTTTTCTAAGATTTGGAACCGGAATGCTCATCATCGGGGCAATTTCCATTGCAGATTCTTTTGCATTTAATTTTCCAAGCGAACGGACAGCCTTAAGGCGCACTTGCCAGAATTCATCGGCCAGTGCCGCACGCAATTCAGGAACGCAGGCCTCCCCACCAGCCTTTGCCAGCGTTTCAGCAGCCGCTTCACGGACCATCCATTCCGGATCAGACAAGCCCTGTATCAGAGTGGCCTCAGCATGATCGGACCGTGAAAATCCAAGCGCGCTTAAAGCAGTGCGACGCACCTTGGCTTCACTGTCTTTTGCAGCATCTCGCAGTGCGGGCAACGCGCCGGTATCCTGCAGCCAGCCAATCACTCCTACGGCCTCTGTGCGCACTTCCGTATCTGCGTGTTGCAACGCAGTGATCGCCGGACCGAGTGCCTCGGGGCGCCGCAGTTCCTTGATACCCGCCAGGCACGCCCTCAGCTTAACAGTGTCGTCACTGTCGAGGTGGGGCAGAATTGCATCGCCAGCGGCCGGGTCTTTCAATTCTGTTAGGCTGAGAGCCGCAGCCGCAATCACAGCAGGGTCTGCGTCGGTCAGCGCAATCACCAGTGCGCTCGCCGTTTCCGGGCCGTCGAAATCCGTCAGCGCCTGCGCCGCTTGCTTCCGTACGCCGATGTCCTCGTCCGTTATGGCCTTTGCGAGGTAGGGTATTGCCCCTGGATCTGCGCTGTTGGCCAGTTCGATCACCGCCATGATACGTGCGCCCGCTGCCGGATCATCCAGACCCTCCGCAAGCTCTGTGATTTCGTCAAAATCTTCGAACAGGGGGTTCATGCGCGCCTCACTTCAACAGGAACGGTAGGTTCACGGTCACGGCGCCGGTTGGGCAATCCGTCTCGCAGGGCATGCAGTACCAGCACTCGTCATATTTCATGTAGGCAGTCTCAGGTTTGTCATCCGCAACTGCGATGCGCAGCACATCCAGCGGGCAGACATCAACGCAAACCGTGCAGCCCTTGTCGGCAATGCAAAGGTCTTTGTCGACGACAACTGGAACGATCGTGGAGGTTTGAGCCAACGGCATGTGTTCTGTCCTTATTCCGCCGCGACCGTCTTGGTCACACGTTGGTTGTTGTAGGCGTCCTTCTCATGTTCATCGATTTCGACGACGTAAGGCTGAACGTCCTGCTTTCGGTGGGCGGGTTTGCCATCGTCACCCTTGGTAAGGATTGTGTGGCAGAACCAGTTCTCGTCATCGCGTTCGTACTCCACGCGGTTGTGATACAGCCCCCAACGGCTCTCAGTTCGATAGAGAGAGGCTGCCGCCGCCATATCCGCGCAATCCATGATGCTGGCCGCTTCGAGGGACCGCATCAACTCGTGGCTGTCGCGGACATACATCTCGGTTTCCATATCGTGGCGGACCTCTTCGAAGCGTCGCTGGGCCAGTTCCATCTTTGCAGTCACCTTGGGCGGCTGCAGATAGTCATTCACAAAACGGCGCGTCTTGTATTCGATCTGGTTTGGCGGAATGCCATCGTCGCGCTTGGTCGGCGCCAGAACGCGGGTGCGCTCTGCATCAACCACGCCCATGTCGAAATCGGCGAAATCGACCTCCTTGATGAAATCAACTGCATCGAGCCCGGCAAACGCGCCGTTGGTGAACGCACCCAGCATGTAGTTGTGCGGCACATTTGCCATGTCGCCAGCAGCGTATAGGCCATCGATCGTTGTGCGGGCGCGCTCATCCACAAAGACACCGCTGGCCGAATGGCCCGAACAGAACCCAATCTCCGAGATATGCATCTCGATCATTTCTGTGCGGTAGTCCGTACCGCGCCCCTTGTGGAAATGCCCCCGTGTGGGCCGCTCGACGATGTGAAGAACACGTTCGATTTCCGCAACGGTTTCTTCCGCGAGGTGGTTAAGCTTGAGGTATACCGGCCCCTTGCCGCCCTGAAGCTCATCATAGAATTCCTGCATCATCTGGCCTGACCAGTAATCGCATTCAATGAAGCGCTCGCCAGATGCGTTGGCCGTGTAGCCCCCCATTGGACCCGCGACATAGGCACAGGCCGGCCCATTGTAATCCTTGATCAGCGGGTTGATCTGAAAGCATTCAAGGTTCGCCAGCCCAGCGCCCGCATGATACGCCATCGAATAGCCCTCGCCGCTGTTAGAGGCGTTCTCATAGGTGCCATAGAGGTACCCGGAGGAGGGCAGGCCGAGACGCCCCGCAGCCCCCAGTGACATGATCACGGCCTTGGCGCGGACGACCAAAAACTCCGCGGAGCGCGTATTGACACAAATGGCACCAGCAATCCGGCCATTGCCCGTCAACAGGCGGGTGGCCATATACCGATTGACGATGTTGATCCGTGCTTTGCGCAGTTGCCGATACAGCGCCTTCTTCACCGTGTCGCCATTGGGCATTGGCAGCACATAGGTGCCGATGTGATGCACCTTCTTGACGTCATACTCACCGTTTTGATCTTTCTGGAAACGGATTCCGAACTCGTCCAGTTCCTGAATGATCCCGTAGCATTCCTCTGCGTAGCGATAGACGGCTTTCTGATCGACAATCCCATCGTTGGCGATGGTAATTTCCTTCGTGTATTGCTCAGGCGTTGCATAGCCCGGGATAACCGAATTATTCAGCCCGTCCATGCCCATCGAAATGGCGCCGGAGCGCTTCACGTTGGCCTTGTCCAACAGCACAACATTCGCGTCCGGATTCTTGCGCTTGGCCTTCAAAGCGGCCATGGGCCCAGCCGTCCCGCCCCCGATAATCAGGATGTCGCAATCGATCTGTGATATTCCGTCCAGGATCTCGTCCATGAATCGCTCCACAATGTTAGGTTGGGCACAAGGTGCCACGCGCTGCAGCGCGGCATCTGTCAATTAGTTTCCGTACTGCTCAGAAAGTGACTGCAGATAGACAAAGGGGTAAATCGCCCGGTCGTGCCCATCCGAGAAGGCGATGTTCACACCGGCAGGCCCCACCTGAGACAGAGCTGTGATCTCGATGTCAGCGGGCACGTCAATCTGGCCAAAATCGAGGATAGCGCGCCGTGTATAGGCGTCGCGGGCTTGTTGGCGCAGGGTCAGCGCAGCCAACTCGGACACACCACCACCCTCCCATTCGACGATCAGCTTTCGGTGATCAGGCGTGACAGACAGCCGGTCAATCATCGGTCATCTCCTTTCGTTTCCGCAAAGATGCCGCAGCGCAGAGAGTGCCAATAGCAATTTGTTTACGGACACGCTTTCTGCGCCGCGGCAGGGTGCGGGAAATTTTCAGGAGAGAACGCACCATGACCTTTGTCGTCACTGACAACTGCATTGCTTGCAAATACACCGATTGCGTGTCCGTTTGCCCGGTCGACTGTTTTTACGAAGGTGAAAACATGCTCGTAATCGACCCGGTCGAATGTATCGATTGCGGGGTGTGCGAACCCGAATGCCCCGCCGACGCGATTCGCGCAGATACGGAGGAGGGCATGGAAGAATGGGTCGCCTTCAATGAGAAATACGCGAAAATTTGGCCGGTCATAACCGAAGCCAAAGATCCGTTGCCCGAGGCCGACGCAATGGATGGCGCGGCCGACAAGATAAACACGCACTTTTCCGAAAAGCCTGCCGCGGCCGCCTGAGGATCAGCAAAATGAATATCCAGACAGCCCCGTCCAAGAAGATCTTGCCCGACGCACAAACCGTGACATCCGTCCAGCATTGGACAGACAGTTTGTTTTCCTTCCGCGTGACCCGCCCACGTTCTTTACGGTTCCGATCAGGTGAGTTCGTCATGATTGGCTTGCTGAAAGATGACGGAAAACCACTCTTGCGCGCCTATTCAATCGCCTCGCCCAGCTGGGACGAAGAATTGGAGTTTTACTCGATCAAGGTGCCTGACGGCCCCCTCACATCCCGGCTGCAAAAGATCGCGCCCGGCGACGAGATCATCCTGCGCCCCAAGCCTGTTGGCACATTGGTGCTTGATGCTCTTTTGCCCGGAAAGCGTCTTTGGATGATCTGCACCGGAACGGGTGTGGCGCCCTTTGCCTCTTTGCTGCGCGATCCAGAAACGTGGGAAAGCTACGACGAAGTCATTCTCGCACATACCTGCCGCACCAACGCGGAACTGGCCTACGGAAGGGCGCTGGTTGATAGCCTGCCCACTGATCCACTGATCGGGGAGTTGATCGGGGAAAAGTTGCATTACTACCCGACGACAACACGCGAGAAATCGGCAATCGAGGGACGGATCAGCGACCATCTGCGCGATGGGCGCGCGTTTCGTGCGCTCAAGCGGCCGGCCTGGAACGCTGAGGAAGATAGGGTGATGATCTGCGGCAACCTCGCGCTCAACAAGGACATCATGTCAATCTGCAACGGGCACGGCCTTTCTGAGGGGGCAAACTCTGACCCCAAGCATTTCGTCGTGGAGAAAGCCTTTATTGATTGATCCAACTTGCCACGAGGGCCGTGGCATCCGTGACTCCCACACTGACCGCGTCCAGCGTCACAAAAGCGGGTGTGCCAACAATACCAAGATCAATCGCGATATCCCGATTACGAGAGATGCGGGCTGAGATGACATCACCGTACATCTCAGACCGCACTTCCTCCCAGTTCAGGCCCTGCTCGTTGGCAATGCGTTCGAATGTCGTTTCCCTCAGGGGGCCCCGTGCCTGCCAAAGGGCCTCATGCACTGCGCGGGCTTGCTCGGTCTGTCCGATCGTTTTCACGGCCAGAGCAAAGCGCGCAGCCCTTTCAGAGCCGGGCGACAGGATCGGAAGGTGGCGCATCTCAACGCGAATGTTGCTGATGTCAGCAAGAGCCGCAGTCAGCGCTGGATGCAGCGCCTTGCAGGGTGCGCAACGGTAATCAAAGAATTCAATCACCCTGACCGGTGCATCTTCTGGCCCGATTCCAAGATGCGCGGGCTCGGTGAACAGGCCGGGATATTGGGCAATCTTTGATGCGACAGCACTGCGCACCTCACGTTCGGAAAGTGTCTCGAGCGCTTGCAAAATGATCTCTGGATTCGCGAGCAGATAGGCGCGCACACGGGCCTCAAACTCAGCATCGCTAATGTCGGCCTGACCCTTTCCTGAGACGACGCCAAGAAGCAGGGCAATCAAAGCGCCGCGCGGACACCACGAGGTCAAGAAGCCACCAGATTTCAACGTCTCGCTCCCTTGGATTTGGGGATGTTGCGGGCTGATCTGACACGGGTTTAGCACTTGGCCGAAGACGACCATAAGATGATGCTGCCCAGCATGTCGCTTTGGAAGGCTTTGCTAAAGAATGTCGCAAGGGCGCGCGACGTCGTGGGTTTTGTATGCAGCGGCGTGAGGGCTTTACGCCCCCAGGGACCTGTGCGCCCGGAGAATCAGCCCAGACACATCTTGCCGGGCGCCTAATTCAGTGTATTTTTGTCAGGATATGCGGCACGCCAGACGTCATTGTCCCGCCAGCCTGACTTTTCTCACCCGTTCCAAACACGCGAGATGAACATGGCTGTTTGCTCAAAGCATCTAGAACACCTGAAGGCCCTGGCCCATAGGCGCCTGCTTCTGAGGTCGATGGTTGGAGTGCTTCTTCTTCTGACACCCCAGCTAACACAGGCACAGGAGGCCACGCGCGTCTTGTCGCTGGGGGGCGCGGTCACCGAGATCATATATGCCCTCGGCGAAGGGGATCGCGTCATCGGCCGGGACTCAACCTCGAGCTTCCCTCCCGAAGTGCTGGACCTGCCAGATGTGGGCTATGTCCGTCGCCTGTCACCCGAGGGCGTGCTCTCAATGGCGCCGGATGTGATCATCGGCACCGAAGGGTTGGGCCCCCCGGAAACTTTGCAGGTGCTTCAGGGCGCCAATATCCCGCTGACCCTTGTGCCCGAGGGCTATGACGGGGCCGCGATATCCGAAAAGATCCGGATCGTGGCCGAAGCGCTTGGCGTCCCCGGGAAGGGCGCGGAACTCAGCCAACAGGTGTCAGAGGCACTGGCCAAAGCGCTATCAGAACGGGAAACAGACGACACGCCGCGTGTCATGTTCATCCTATCCATGCAGGGCGGGCGTATCATGGCAGCCGGCAGCAACACCGGTGCGCAAAGCATTATAACCCTCTCAGGTGGCGTGAACGCGTTGGAAGGCTTTGAGGGTTACAAACAAGTGACCGATGAGGCCATCTTGCTGGCTGATCCCGATGTCATCCTGATGATGGACCGGTCCGGAGACCATGCAGCAGACGATGCCGAAATCCTTGAACACCCCGTATTGGGGGCCACCAAGGCGGCCCAGTCAGGCACCATTGTGCGATAACCCGGCTTGGTGCTTTTGGGCTTTGGCCCCCGCACGCCCGAGGCGGTCCGCGCTCTGAACGCTGCGTTCGCGCAGGTGCAAAGCTAGGCCACAGGCATGGCGCTCGCCCTATCTTCCGAGCCTTTCGCGCGGCCTCAGGGCGACCGCCGCGGACGTGCCCGCATGGCTGGCTGGGTGCTGGCGCTTGTTCTGGTGCTGACCAGCAGTTTCAGCCTGAATGTCGGCGCCTCCGGCGTGAACCTGCTGGAAATCATTGGCACGCTGGCAAGAGGGGACGCACTTGATGCGCGCACCCGCCTGATCCTGTTCGATATCCGGTTGCCACGGCTGGCCATGGGCATCCTTGTTGGGGCCGCCTTGGCTGTCTCAGGTGCTGTGATGCAAGGACTGTTCCGCAACCCTTTGGCCGATCCGGGGCTGGTGGGCGTTGGCGCCGGGGCCGGGCTTGGTGCCATTTCCGCAATTGTGCTTGGTGCCTCCCTGCCCGTCACGATGCAGGCTGGGCTGGGCATCTACCTTGTACCCGTTGCTGCCTTCCTCGGCGGATGGCTCACAACCATCCTGCTGTACCAGATTTCGACCAGCCGGGGGCCGGACCTCTGTTGCGGTGATGCTGTTGGGTGGGATTGCCATGGGCGCCTTGGCCGGAGCGCTGTCTGGCATCCTGATCTACATGGCAGTTGACGCCCATCTGCGGGATCTGACCTTCTGGGGGCTGGGTTCGCTGGCAGGTGCCACTTGGACCAAGATTTGGATCGCGGGTCCGCTGATTGTCCTGGCTCTGGCCGCCGCCCCGTTTCTGGCGCGTGCGCTCAACGGCCTTGCCCTTGGCGAAGCCCCCGCAGCCCATCTGGGCATTCCCGTTCAACGCATGAAGAATATCGCCATCCTGTCAGTGGCTGCGGCCACGGGCGCCGCCGTCGCTGTGTCAGGCGGGATCGGGTTCATCGGCATCGTCGTGCCCCATCTGCTGCGCCTCCTGATTGGGCCGGATCACCGCTATTTGCTGCCCAATGCCGCTCTGCTCGGGGCCAGTCTGCTGATTGCCGCAGACATGGTGGCGCGCATCTTGATCGCGCCCGCCGAACTGCCCATTGGAATTGTCACCGCCACCCTTGGCGGACCATTCTTCCTTTGGATCCTGCTGCGCAATCGCACGCTTCTGGACATGTGAGGCGCCAATGCTGACCGTTGATCACGTCTCTGTCTGGCTGGCGCGCAAACGCGTTCTTGAGGACATCTCACTGCGGGCAGAGGCCGGGCAGATCACAGCCATCGTCGGGCCAAACGGATCGGGCAAGACAACCCTTTTGCGCGCGATCACCCAGGAGCTGCCCTATGCGGGCAAAATCTATCTCGAAGGCACCGAGATCGGTGCGCTGCGGGGATGGGAACTGGCCGCCCGCCGCGCCGTGCTGCCCCAAGCCAGCAGCATTGCTTTTCCCTTCACCGTTCTGGAGATCGTCCGTCTGGGCCTCAGCGCAGGGGCAACCGCAGCCCCGGACACGCGTGCCTTGGAGGCGCTGGCCCGGGTCGGCCTGTCTGGATTCGAAGGGCGCTACTATCAGGAACTTTCAGGCGGCGAACAGCAACGTGTGCAACTGGCGCGCGTGTTGACGCAGGTCTGGGCGCCCATTGGCCCCCATGGCCCCTGTTGGCTCCTGCTGGACGAGCCGGTCTCCAGCCTTGATATCGGTCACCAGCTGGAGGTGATGGAACTGGCTGCGGATTATGCCGCGCGCGGTGGGGGCGTAATCGCGGTGATGCATGATCTCAACCTGACAGCTATGTTCGCCCAGCAGATCATTCTGTTGGCAAGCGGACACGCCATTGCGCAAGGGCCCCCTGCGCATGTTCTGACCGACGACTTACCAAGCCGCGCCTATGGCTGTGACCTGCAGGTGGGCACATCGCCCGCCCCCCCGATCCCCTACGTGCTGCCGCAGATGGCGCGCCGCACGACCCATTCCTGAGCCCATAACCCAAGGAGACCCCAGATGTATCTTGCCATGAACCGATTTTCTGTTCGCCCCGAGAACGCAGAGGATTTCGAAGCCGTCTGGCTGGGCCGGGACAGCCATCTCAAGGATATGGAAGGGTTTGTTCATTTCCACATGCTGAAGGGTGCCTTGCGCGAAGACGGGACAATTCTTTACGCCTCGCACACCATGTGGGAAAGCGAAGAAGCCTTTCACGCCTGGACGCGTTTAGCGCAGTTCAGGGAAGCGCATAAGGGGGCCGGACAAACCCGTAAACTGCATGAAGGCCACCCGCATTTCGAAGGCTTCTCAGCGATTCAGAGCATCGCAAGCTAGCGGCATTTTAGGAGGCAAAAGGGAGATCAGTTTGTTCCGGATCATCTGGGCCAAGCCCTGCGTTTGTCGGGCACACCGTAAGAACAAGGGCAGCAGTTGCTCGGTCGCACTGTGCGATACCCTAAGTGACGGGACGTTTTCATATTAAATTTGTCGGGGACTGTTTCAGAATCAATCCTTTCCTTATAAGTATACTCAGGTATACGCGCTGATGCTCAGCATGCGCCGCTTGATGAGAAGCAGGCAACCTAGATGTCTCTGAAACTAAACGTTGTAGGGCCGCATAGGCAGAACACCCCTCCGCAGGAGGCGTTTAGCCCGGAGGCGTTCGCCTTTCTCAATCATCTTAGGTTTGTATCCATGGAGTGCCGCACAAAACCGCGCACTGATCTTTTTGAAGCCTGCGCATTGCTGCAAGTAGAACGTGCTGCCTCGCGCGACGCGCATGCAGAGGCTTTGATGCGCTGCCTAACGGAAGCTTTTGGGAAGCCCGCAAGGCTTTATGCGCCAGGCACACAAGAGCTTACCTTTGATGAGCAATGGCTTATGCGGCTTGGGCTTTCCTATGCAGCAAATGACCGTGACAGCCAAAGCTTTTTGCTGGGCTCGCGCGTGTCCGCGGAGAACAGACGCCTCGTGGGGTTTCTGGTCAGCAGGATAGCTGAGCACTTTTCTCTGAATTAGAATAATTCTAAAAAGTATTGCAAAGGAAGAGCTGGGGCCTAATATAAGGGCATCGCCAGCCAGCATGCTTGCCAGCCAGCCGTGAACCGCACTCAATTTCGAGGAGCCGATATGACCCAGACAGCTGTTGCGTTGTCAAACAACGCGCGTGCGGCCATCGTGGAAGCACTGAACCAATCCGTGGCCGAAACCGCCGTAACAACAATGCTTGCCCAGAATTTCCATTGGAACGTGACTGGTATGGCCTTTGGCCCGCTGCATGAGTTGTTCCAAAAGATCTACGAGGACCATTTCGTAGCGCAAGACGACTTGGCAGAGCGGATCAAGGCCCTCGATGGGCACGCGGAGGGCACGCTTGCGGGCATGATCAAACGCTCCAAGGTCAGCGAACATGACGGCCATGCCTCTGACCGTGAAATGATCAAAGCCATGCAAGACGCTCAGGAAACGCTTGCAGCCACTTTGGCCGGTGCCGGCGCCATTGCGGCGGACAACGGCGATACCCTGACAGAAGACCTCTGCATTGCACGCGGTCAGGAGCATGAAAAGTTTGCTTGGTTCTTGCGCTCGCACCTCGCCTGAACAGGCGATTTGAACCAGCGCTGAATGGCGGCGGAAGCCACCGCATGCTCCCCAGCCACCCACAAAGGTAGCCAGGCAGCCAGGCAGCAAACAAGCCGCCGGTTTCCGAGGCATCGGAAACAATTTGAGCGCGTCAGGATCAGCCAGATCCAGGCGCGCTCTTTCATTTCACATGTCAGAGATCAGGCAGCATCCCGCACCGAAGGAAGTGGCTTAACCTTCTTCTTCAGACATTTTCTGAGGTACTTGGGCGCCCAATGGCGATATTTGCCAAGCCGGGATTGTTGACCAATCAGCATCTCCAGAAAGGCTTCGCGATGCTTGTCCTTCTTGAGTTCCTTGAAGAGGGATTTTTGCGCCTTCGTCATCGAACAGCCGATACAATGACCTTCCCGCTTAAACTTGCACACATCGATGCAAGGGCTCGGCGTCTTCCCTTTGCCGGACTTGGCCATGTGGTACCTCGCGTTATACCCGGATTCCTTCATCCGGTCTGGCTGGGTGGCGATGGGGCCTCAAGATTTGAGCTCGATGCCGGACCTTGGACCGCAGTTTGTTCCCTGCCAAAGCAGCCTCTTTGCTACTTTGTAAGGATCAGCTTTCCTGCGCGCGTAATGCGCAGGTAGTATGTTTGTTCGTCCAAAAGGATACGAGCCTGCACGCCATCCTTCACGATTTCTCGGGCGTCATAGGTGTCCACGTGCTGCGCTTGGGATGTGTTCGGCTTGGGGCTATTTGACATGGCATTCATCGTGTGCGCTCCAGATGATCAAGCATCTGTTCGAATTGCAGGGTTGTTGGGTACTGGTTTGCAAGCGCTCCAAAAAGAACTTCGCGCCAACACAGCCTGTCCCCGCAGCGCTGTTGATCTGATTTTTGATCGGCTTGGGTACGCGCCATTGATGTTTCTTCTTCGACTGGGTTTCCGGCTGCCCCACATTCTTTGCGGGTCTGGCTACGCGGGCTTGGAGAAATGCTTATAGAAATACTCGGAATAGTCAATCCTGACAAAAAGTATCAGGCCGTGCAGTTTCTAGGGTACAGCCTGCGATTTCCGACAAAAGTCGCACCAAACCAATCATTCAGATGAGGCACCTACTCGGAATGGGCTGAGGCGCAGCAATGACTACAATGAATGCGAGCATTGGCGGGTTTAGCTCGAAATGACTCTAAGAAATTGTGCTGGGAAATGGATCTCTTGGATCTCCAAAAAGAAGACGCCCGGCCCGGCATATAAGCCAGACCGAGCGCCTTGAGACCGAGCGCGCAGGGGAGTGCGTGCTCAGAGGGAAACTATACGGCACGCAGTCGTGGGGTGCAGCGGCGTCTGTCCGGGGTGCCACCCAACAGGGCCGTTAGCTCGACCACGGTCCGGATGACACGGGCATCGATCTTACGACCGGTCAGGTGACCGATCAGATCGCGGGCCGCGCTTGGTTCATCTGCGCGGGCATGGGCCAACAATGTCAGTATGGCGAATTCATCCTCTGTCAGGCGCAAGCGGGCGGTCACGCAATGCGGGTCTGCCACATCGAGAGACACTTGGCGGGACTCCAGCAGTGCGGTCAGGAAAGTGGCCGCGCGATGCGCAATCGCCAGTCCGTGGCCTTCGCCCCAAATCTCTTCGGCTGTGGCGAAGGCCACCTGCCAGCCGTCTTTGGAATCGCCCTGCATGCTGGCCAGAAAATGGCGCAGGATTGGCAGCAGACGTTGGCTTACGACATCAAGGCTTTCAATATCCGGGTGGATGCGATGCTGGGGTGGCATCCGGTTTCTCCTAGGCGGGCTTTCCAGGTGCTCAACCGCGTGACGCCGCCTTGCGCCTCAGCCTCGGCGACTGTTTCGGCGCTCGGCAAGGGGCCCGCTGAGCGAGCCGGCATCCGCAAATCCTGTTCAATCGCGGCGCGCAGGCGCGGGTTCAGGCCACAACCAACGCCCAGTTTGGCGGCCATGGCATCTGCGGCCAGAAGGGTGTGCATCACGTTGCTCATTGCAGCACCGCCCGGGCCAAACGGCCCCAGCCACGGTGCGTTTCATCAGGCATCGACGCCTCATCAAGTGTCCGGCCGAGCACCATGATTGCACGCATCACATGATACACGTTGTTGCCTTCGCACAGCATCATGACCTCCAACTGTGCCCGACCGGAATCCCCTTTTCTGAGCAGGTGGATTGCCATCATTAGGCGTCGCTCATGTTCTGTCACGATCCGCGAGCAACCGGGGCAATCCGGGTTATTGAACATGAACACGGAACGGCGCGCATGCCGCACCGCTTGGAAGGCCGCCAGCAAGCGGGCCAAAACCTGTGGCCCCATGACATGCCCAAACCGCGCCTCCGCCTCCGCAAAAGCGGTCAGCCACGTGCATTTTGAAGGCTCGCTGAAACTTTGGAAGAACAGACGCGACAGGGTCAGCGTGATCTGCTCTTCGAGCGACAGGGACAGCTCCGTCAGGAAGCAGTCTTTCCCGTTGGTGATACGACCACAGCCGCCGGTTTCGGTATCTTTCATTACGCTCTCTTTCGTTCCGAGAGCTGCGCGTGAGTGCATTCACCGCTCAAACCCCGGGCGCTATGACCGCGCTGCCTACATCAGACCGGGCTATCGCACTGGGCGTTTCACTTGGTGGGCCATTAGGTGACAAATTTTGTCGGAAATAGCAGGAGCTGAAGATCCCAAACCAGTGCAGACATGATTACCATCGCCCAAGCCATTATTATGTCTTGGAAATGGCCGTGCGTTCCGGAAGTATTCCAGCGTACAGGGCTGCTCCTCGGGCCCGCTGTCCATGTAGACACACCCATCTGGCGGGAATCAAACTGGGACTGGCCATCATCACGCGCGGGCTCTGTCGCGCATCAGAACACCGGCACCGCGGGCTGACAGTCCAAAGCCCTTCTTCAGGCTCCGCAAAATGAGCCGCCCGACCATGCGGCTTTACAGAGGCGTCTTGGCGCACCCGTCTGACTGGCCCATACTTCAACAGACTGCACTGCCTGCGGATATGGGCCGTGTGCAACACCGTTGCTCCGGACCCCATCGGTCGGGTGGCAGGGCTTGGAGATGGGCCAACGGACCAAGTGGGGCAACAACGCCATGCGCGAAGACGGCTACGAGACGCTGGGGGCCTTGCAGGCCTATAAGCTGCGGCTGCGGCGCAAGCGGCTATTGTGGCAGATCCGCCAGGCGGGGCGCAGCCTCAAACCCTTGGCAGATCGCAGCGCACAAATCCTTCCGGGGGCCCATCTCGCCTTCGCCTGTCTGCGCAATGAAAGCCTGCGTCTGCCCCATTGGCTGGATCACTACCGTGCCTTGGGCGTGTCCCATTTCCTGATTGTCGACAACGTATCTGATGACGGCACGCTCGACATGCTGTGCGCGCAGCCAGATGTGTCTGTCTGGCAGGCAGCGGGCAGCTACCGCGCGGCGCGCTTTGGAATGGATTGGCTGGGCGTGCTGCATCAACGATTTGGCGCAGGGCATTGGTGCCTGACCGTGGATGCGGACGAATTGCTGATCCTGCCCCACCACAACGCGCGCGCCCTGCCCGACCTTACCGCCCATCTCGGCAGCATCGGCGCTGAGAGTTTCGGGGCCATGATGCTCGATATGTATCCCAAAGGGCCTCTGGGCGCCGGCACATATCAACCGGGCACTGACCCGACCACTACCCTGCCGGGCTTTGATCCAGATGGGTATTGGTGGCGGCAGAAAGGCCGCTACGGCTATCTCGACATTCGCGGCGGCGCCCGCGAACGCGCGTTTTTTGGCGAGCGCCCATTAGAAGGGCCGCACCTCCACAAGGTGCCCTTGATCCAGTGGCAACCGGGTTTTTGCTATGTCAGCTCAATGCATTTTGCATTGCCTCGGCGGCTCAACCGGGTGTTTGACGCCCGCGATGGGCGGCCAACGGGGGTGTTGCTCCACACGAAATTCCTGCCAGATGTGATCGCACGCACCCAAGAAGACACCGCGCGGCAGGAACATTTCACCCATCCCAACCGCTATGTAGACTATCGCACGGCTGTCACCGACGGCCCCAGCCTTTGGCATCCGCGCACACAGCGCTACGCCGGTTGGGAACAATTAGAAGAACTGGGGCTGATGACACGCGGAACTTGGCGCTAAGCCGTTCTGTAGACCAATCCATCACAGCGCAGGAATTACATCAAAATTATCATATTGTTTCCGGCGCATACGCAGTATGCAGGAAGGTGGGGAAGCCGCGTATTAAGCTTGTTGGCTTAATACACAGCATATGGATTGGGTCAGGAACCTTTTGTGAGCTGGGTCAAAGCATACCAGATGAGGCTGCGTCGCAAGCGGCTTCTGATCCGAGCGCTTCGCAAACGCCGGGAACTGACACCCGTCGTCAAACGAACATCAAAGATCCGCAAGGGCGATACGCTGGTCCTCACCACCCTGCGCAATGAACGCATCCGGCTGCCTTACTTTCTGCAATACTACCGCGACCGCGGGATCGACCATTTCCTGATTGTCGACAATGACAGTAACGACGGCTCGCGCGAGTTCCTGGCGGACCAGCCTGATGTCTCCGTCTGGCACACCGCAAGCCAGTATCGCCGGTCCCGGTTTGGTGCGGATTGGCTGAACGGGCTGGCGCGGCGCTACGGGCATGGGCATTGGTGCCTTACAGTCGATCCAGACGAATTCCTGGTCTACCCGTTCTGTGACACGCGTCCGCTCAAGGCACTGACGGACCATCTGGATACCTATCGTCGGAAATCCTATCCCGCGATCATGCTCGACATGTATCCCAAGGGCCCCTTTGACGCGCAGCCTTACGCAGAGGGTCAGGATCCGCTTGAGATCGCCTGCTGGTTCGACGCGGGCAACTACATGTTGTCGCGCAATCCCGAATACCACAATCTTTGGATACAGGGCGGGCCACGGGGGCGTATCTTCTTTTCCAATGACCCCGCCAAAGCCCCATCCGTCAACAAGATCCCGCTGATCAAATGGCATCGTTCCTATGCCTATGTGGACAGCACGCATATGGCCCTGCCGCGCGCCCTGAACCACGTCTACGACCGGGAAGGCGGCGAACTTCCCTCCGGCGCCCTGCTGCACACCAAGTTTCTGCACACCTTCAAGGAAAAAGCCGCCGAGGAGTTGGTCCGCAAGCAGCACTACAAAGGTTCGCGAGAATACCGGGCCTACCATGAAACGGTGGGCCAGCAGCCCGATCTGTGGTGCCGTTTCTCAGAACGCTACATCAACTGGCGCCAGCTCGAAATCCTCGGGCTCATCTCTCCGGGGAATTGGGCATGAGCCTTGGGATCATCATGCTGGCGCACACGGCCTTGGACAGGGCGGCGCAGGTGGCACGCCACTTCGCGAAAGCCGATTGCCCAATCGTGATCCATTGCGATGCGTCTGTCCCGAAGGCGGAATTTGATGCCTTCCGGGCCAGCCTGTCTGACATCGATGCCATTCGGTGGGCGCCACGGCGCAGTTGTGACTGGGGCACCTGGGGGTTGGTTGGGGCCACGCTGGATGCGGCCGAACTGCTGCTGGAAAGCTTTCCGGGCGTGCAACATGTCTATTTGGCTTCGGGCGCCTGCCTGCCCCTACGCCCTTTAGAAGAGCTGAAAGACTATCTCGCCGCGAATCCCGGGCGAGACTACATCGAAAGCGTGGATTTCAGGCGCTACGGCTGGGTTCAGGGCGGACTAGAGGAAGAACGCTTCACACGTCGATTTCCATTTTCTTTCGCGCGCCAGCGCACCCTTTTTGAGGGTTGGTTAAACTGGCAACGCAAGCTCAACGTCACGCGCAAGCTACCCAAAGGCCTCGTGCCCCATCTTGGCAGCCAATGGTGGTGCCTCACCCGAAAAACGTTGGCCAGCATCCTGTTGGATCCAGAACGCCCAAAATATGTCCGTTATTTCAAACGCGTTTGGATTCCCGATGAGAGCTTCTTCCAGACGCTTGTGCGCAAGCATTCCAAGAATGTGGAAAGCCGGTCTCTGACATTGGCAAAGTTTGATGCTAAGGGGAAGCCGCACGTATTCTACGACGATCACTTGCGCCTGCTCACACGATCAGACTGCTTCATGGCGCGCAAAATATGGCCCGGCGCTGACAAGCTTTACGACACGCTTCTGAGCGACACGCCAGCACCAACACGAGCGGTCGCTCCCAATCCTGGCAAGATCGACAGGCTGTTCTCACAAGCTTCTGACAGGCGGATGCAGGGACGGGCAGGTCTTTACATGCAATCCCGTTGGCCATCCTCGCAGCCGCCAAACCGCCAATCTACCGGGCCCTATTCGGTGTTTCAGGGATTTGCAGACCTCTTCCCAGATTTTGAAGACTGGCTGTCTCGCGCAACTGACACCACCGTGCATGGCCGGATTTTCCATCCTGAACGCGTAGAGTTCGCCGGACGAGAAGACACCTATCGTGGCGCCCAGCCCGCTGCGCCCCACATCCGTGACTACAACCCCTGCGGCTTTCTTACAAATCTACTGTGGAACACGCGGGGCGAGCCGCAAGTTCTCATGTACCACCCGGCCGACACGCAGTACCCTTGGGGCTTCATGGCAGGGGATCCACACGCGCGGATACAAATAATTTCGGGGGCTTGGGCGCTGGGCCTCTATCGGCTTGGCGCGCATTCGGACATCGTGCGCTCGGAAGCCGCGCGCTTGCAGACCATCGAAACCAAACAGATCGAAGCCCTGACCAGCAAAGATGCAAAAGCCCGTGTGCGCGTTTGGACCTTGTCGGAGTTTGTGGATCAACCGATGGATCTTTTGGCCGAAATCCTCGACGAACTGGCACCGAGCAGCCGAGGGCTTGTGTCAGAGGCTCCCAGAATGGCAGCAATGCATGGCTTCGGCGACTTTCTACAAAGCCTGCGCAATCAGGGCCTAAACCTCAGGGTTGCGGGCCATTTCCCGCCCGACGACAGCACATCGGAACAGGGAGAACGGCCCCATTCGAAACCCTATCTCGTGCGTGACACCCGAACGTAAAAGGCCGCCCCACACAGGCGGCCCTTCCATCAGCACAATTTGACAAAACTCAAGCAGCTTTCGTAACCGAAGCCTCCGTAAGGATCAGGTGCAGCAAAGCCACATCGCTATTGGCGCGCAACTTGGCGCAAACAGAGCTATCGCGCATTGCCCGTGACACGGCGGCCAGCGCCTTGAGATGATCTACACCGGCATTTTCTGGTGCGAACAGGGCAAAGACGAGGTCAACCGGCTTACGGTCCACCGCATCGAAATCCATTGGCTTTTCAAGCTTCAAAAAGACGCCGACAACCTCAGAAAGCCCTGCCATCCGCGCATGGGGCAGCGCAACACCCTTACCCACACCGGTTGGGCCAAGGGCTTCACGTTCCAACAATGCCTCAAGCGCAGTTTTTGGACAAACGCCACGGAGGTGGGCCACCTGATCGGCAAGCTCTTGAAACAGGCGTTTCTTGCTGGTCGATCCCGATAGGACTTTGACCGCAGAAACCTGCAGGATCTTGGAAAGTTCCATTTTTCTCCTCAGATCAGGCGGCTCGGTTGCGGACCGAGCTTCCCCTTCTAGGGTCTGACGATCAGGTTGCTTCTGCCGGATCAATCCAGCCTATGTTGCCGTCGTCGCGTCGATAGACCACGTTCAGTTGCTTCTTTCCCTCATGTCGGAAAACCAGCACAGGCGCCCCTGCCAGTTCCATCTGCATAACCGCCTCACCAACCGACAAAGACGGAATCTTCGATTCCATCTCAGCGATGATCATGGGCTCCAGAGTGTCTGGCTCAGCCGCGTCCTGTCCGTCCGACGAGGCGAGGATATACGAGGAAGCCGCCATGAGTTCAACGGGTGAGCTGCGTTCTTTATGATGATCTTTCAACCTGCGCTTGTAGCGCCGCAGTTGCTTGTCCATCTTTTCGCGGCATCCCTCGAAGGCGGCGTAGATTTCGTTTGCGTGCGCTTTCGCCTGTGCGGTCATGCCAGTCGATAGATGGACGATCGTTTCACACACATACTTATGTGCATCTTTCGAGAATATGACCGTGGCATCCGTCGGGCGCCCCGCATATTTGTCCATGATTTCCGTAAGCTCCGCCTTCACATGAGTCTGAAGGGCTTCGCCAATATCGATTTGCCGACCACTGATTTGATAGCGCATCACATCTCCTTGTTGCCTGCCCAGAACAAACGACCAACCACAAAACAGCACGGTGCGATCAAAATAGAAGCGGTGTGCGGCTGAGCGGGGGAATCTGGTACATCCCTTCCATTTGGGAACACAAGACAGCCATGTGTCAACGACGTTCCACGCCGCAGGTGCATCGTAAACCGGGGCTTTTTAGTCTTAACGATTCGCTCGGGAATTCAGCCGATACGGAAACCTTCGCCAAGATAGACCCGACGTACATTCTCATCTTGGACGACATCTTCGGGGGTGCCGCTCATCAATACATGGCCATCATGCAGGATGTAGGCACGGTCCACGATTTCCAGCGTTTCCCGAACATTGTGGTCTGTGATCAGGACACCGATCCCGCGTTTCGTGAGGTCAGACACCAGCTCGCGAATATCCCCGACAGAGATCGGATCCACACCGGCAAAAGGCTCATCCAGAAGCAGGTATTTCGGGTTCGCTGCAAGGCAGCGAGCAATTTCGACCCGGCGGCGTTCTCCGCCAGACAGGGCCAGTGCAGGGGCGCGACGCAGATGCTCTATGCCAAATTCAGACAGCAATTCCTCGAGTCGTTCACGGCGGCGCCTGCGATCCTTTTCAGCAATTTCCAGAATCGCCAGAATATTGTCTTCGACCGACAGGCCCCGAAAGATCGACATCTCCTGCGGCAGATACCCCACACCCAACCGGGCCCGGCGATACATCGGCCAGTTCGTCACATCGCGACCATCGATTTTCACGGCGCCACCTTCCGGCGTCGCAAGGCCGGCAATCGCATAGAAACAGGTCGTCTTGCCCGATCCATTGGGCCCTAACAGCGCTGCGACCTCGCCCCGGCGCACCGACAATGACACATCTCGGATCACCGGGCGGCGGCGGTAGCTTTTACGCAGGTGCTGGACATTCAGGCCAGCCTCTTCGCTTTGGGCGGCAAGTGTGGGCCCATCGCTCTGTGATTTTTGCGAAGCGGGTTGGTCAGCCATGGGCGGATCTATTGCTGTACGACAACACGGACACGGCCAGTCAGCACGCCGTTGCCAGTTTCAAGATCAATATCAAGGGTCTCTGACGCGATGGCATTGTTGCCCTGGGTCAGGATGACATCACCGCGCATCTGCAGGGTGCCGCTGTCAGGCTTGTAAATAGCTTGCTGACTTTCGGCCAAATCCTCGCCGCTTATGAAAGTCACGCCTCCGGTGGCGACCATGGATTCGATGTCGCTGCCCTCATCAGCATATGTCACGGTAACCTTGCCAGCCTTGAGCTCCATGCCGCCCTGCACGATCATGACACCCCCGGCAAACTGCGCGGTGCCGCTGTCGCGATCCAGCGACAGGCTGTCCGCGGTGATTTCCACCGGGGCCTCCCGATCAAAGCCCGCACCAAGTGACACCGAGGTCTCCTGAGCAGAGGCAGCGCCTGCCGTAGCGAGGCCAAGCATCAACGCGAAGCTGTGCGAGAGTGTTCGAAGCAGTATCGAACAGGTCATATGGGGTCTCCTTCCATCGCGCATCGCTCACTGCTCCGGCTGATATAGCAGTTTCACGCCGCCCGTGAACAGCGCTCTGCCATCAGATCCTTCCGGAACCGTGATCTGCATGCGGCCAGCCTCAAGTTGAGACCCGCGCATTTCGCCCTCGATGGCCCCGAGCGAGCGAATATCCGTACGATCCAGCCGTGCGATCAGAGCATCCGTTGAGAAGTGCAACCCATCGCTCGTATCCAGCTGGACCCCGCCAGACATGCGCGCAAACCGCCGCCGGGTATCAAGCAGGCCTGAGCTGGCCTGCAAGCGGGTCGCCGCACCATCGGGGCGCTCCAGCATGGCATTGAGGCCGTCGGTCTCGATCCGGGTTCCTCCGCTGCCAACCAGCGGGCGGGCGGTATCGGCCTGCACGTATATAGCCGCCCCATCATCCGTAACACCGGCGTAGTTGGGCGCTCCAACACGCTGTTCGCGCGCCAGATCTTCCACCGAAAGCTCAATAAAAGGAATAGCTTGCCGGGGATCAATATCGCGCGAGAAAAGAAAAACCGACGACAAAATCGCAAGCGACGCCAGTGGCAACAGGATCTTCAACCAGGCCACAAGGCGGGAATAGCGATTGTCATCCTTAACCATCACGCCCCTATCCCAGACCTGCCCGCAGGCAGTCATGAATATGCAGAAGGCCTTCGGGGCGCCCGTTTGTATCAACAGCAAACAGGCACGTGACCCGTGGCGCACGATCCGTCATTTCCGAAAGCGCTTCTGCCGCAAGTGCAGTGGCAGCGATGGTGCGCGGATCGGATGTCATAACGACGCCAGCGGTTTGCTCCAGCAGGCCCGACATATGACGCCGCAGGTCACCATCGGTGACAATCCCTGCGAGCCGCCCGGCCTCATCGGTAACGCCAACAACGCCAAATCCCTTTGACGAGATCTCCAGCAAGGCATCTGTCATTGCCGCATTCGCCGACACGAGCGGCAGCGCCTCTCCGGTGTGCATCAGATCCCGCACACGGGTCAGGGCTGCGCCCAGCTTGCCGCCCGGATGAAACTCTCGGAAATCAGCGGGGGTAAAACGGCGGTGTTGCATGAGGGCGATGGCCAAAGCATCCCCAAGCGCAAGCGTCATCGTCGTCGAGGTGGTGGGCACCATGCCGGTGCCACAGGCCTCGGTCAGACGGGGCAGCGGGATCGCGATATCGGCCTGGCGCAGCAGGGTGCTGTCAGGCCGGGATGCAACGCCGATCATCAGGATGCCAAAACGGCGCGTGTAGGTGATCATGTCTGCCAGTTCAGGCGTTTCCCCCGAATTTGACAGCAGCAGCACCACATCGCCCTTGGTGAGCATACCCAGATCCCCGTGACTTGCCTCTGCGGGATGCACGAAATGGGCAGGTGTACCTGTGGAAGCAAGGGTTGCGGCGATTTTGCGGGCGATATGGCCGGATTTCCCCATGCCGCTGACAATCAGACGCCCCGGTGCATGCAGCACGGCATGCACGGCTTGCACAAAGCTGTCATCCAGCCCCTCTGCCAGCACGCCCAGCGCCTCCGCCTCGGTGCGGATCACAGCACGGGCGGCGTCAAACACCGTATCAGCTGGGGGCAAGGGAGAGCTGTCTGTCATTGCGGGCGCCCTCAGTGCGAAAAGATGTCAGTTTCCGGCCAGCCCCGGATATCAAGCTCGGCCCGGATTGGCAGGAAGGCAAACGCAGCCTCGGCAAGGGCCATCCGGCCTTCGCGCTCAAGGCGCGTGTTCAGTACATCGCGCAGGCGGTGCAGATACAGCACATCGGAAGCCGCATAGGCCTGCTGCGCTTTGCTCAGCTCTGGAGCACCCCAATCGCTGGATTGCTGTTGCTTTGAAATGTCCACCTCGAGCAGCTCCTGCAGCAGGTTTTTCAACCCGTGACGGTCCGTGTAGGTGCGCACCAGTTTTGACGCGATCTTGGTGCAGTAGACCGGGGCAGCCTGCACGCCGAAAGTGTGCTGCATCACGGCGATGTCGAACCGGCCGAAATGAAACAGCTTGAGCACTGCCGGATCCGCCAGCATCCGTGTCAGGTTGGGGGCCTCGGTCTGGCCCTGCGCGATCTGGACAAGATGGGCATTGCCATCCCCATTGGACATCTGCACCAGGCACAGGCGATCGCGATGCGGGTTCAGACCCATGGTTTCGCAATCAATGGCCACTTCAGGCCCAAGATCGAGCCCGTCCGGCAGGTCGCCCTGGTAAAGATGGATCGTCACTGCGTTCTCCTCATTGTCGGCCCGCACAGGCCCTCTGTGCCAACGTGTTGTTCCGTGGTCTAGGCGTTGGCGCGCATGGGTTCAATGGCACGACATGTCTGTGACCAGCCAAATAAGCATCCTGAGGCCGTATGTCAGCCCGTCATCACGCATCTGCAGGCTTCCCGCTGGATCGGGATGGGTGCCTAGCCTGGCGCCAGGCCCGGGCCTGCAACCACGGTGTGGCGCAGAAGGTGCGTTTCAAAGAAGTCTGAGAACACCGCCACGCGCCGGGGCAAGGCGACATAGGGCGGGTAGTACAGAGTGAGCCAGATATCAGGGGGGCGCCACCCCGGCAGTACAGGCGCAAGCCGCCCCTTTGCCAGATGCCGGTCCACAATAAATCGCGGCAACAGGGCGACACCGGCCCCGTCTGCCGCCATCTCCGCCAGGAGATCACCGCTATTGGCAGCGGCGGCCAGACCGGCACGCAGCTTCACGGACCGGCCCTCGCCGGAAAGGGCCCAAATCTCAGGCTGGCCCTCAGCGCCGTAGCCAAGGCACTGCTCAGAGCGCAGGTCTTCGGGCCGTTTGGCGGCAGTGGCCGGATGATCTGGTGCGGCCACCAGCAGACGCTCCACATGGCAGATTTTGCGCCAGATCGTGGATTTGTCCTGCGGGGGTGAGGAGATCCGTACCGCCAGATCGAAATCGTCCCTCAAAATATCGACAAAGCGATCGGTCAACGTCACGCGCAGGGAAACTTCCGGATGCGCCTGTTTGAAGGCGGCCAGAATCTGCGGCAGCACCAGCACCCCCAGCGATTGGGGCGCATTTAGGCGAATCTCACCCGAAAGGGTTTCTGATCCGACGCGCAGGTCTGTGGCCGCCCCATCGAGCTGGACGATCAGGGGCGCAATGCGGGCCGCATAGGCCGCCCCGGCGCTGGTGAGGGAAACGGCGCGGGTGGTCCGGATCAGCAATTGCACCCCAAGCGTCTTTTCCAACCCGGCCACAGAGCGCGTGACAGCTGTCGGTGTTCGGCCAAGGGCGCGCCCGGCACCGGCAAATGATTTTAACTCGGCAACCTTGAGAAAGGTTCGCATTGCGCGCAGGTCATCCATATGCCGAAGGTGACCGCCCAAAGAGCCGCGTGCAAGCAATGGCTTTCCCAGAAAACGCATTTTATGAGTTGACATAGCAACTCAACTTTGGTTCCTAGGGGCAATTACTGTTTATTGGAACATCATAATGCCCGCTCAACCGCCCAAACTCGCCGACGCTGCCATCGCAGCGCACCGCGCCACGCGCCAAATTGATGACCACATCGTTCTCGATCTGGCACTCTACGTGCCGTATTTCTTTGCTTCGGTGAACAACGCCCTTTCGGCGTCGGCCTCGACGGCCTACCGGCAAGAATTCGGGATCGGCATCACCGAATGGCGCGTGTTGTCGACACTGGCCCAGGAACCGGGCGCCTTTGCCACAGACATCGTATCCCTTCTGGCGCTGGACAAAGCAGCTGTCAGCCGGGCGCTGTCCGGGCTGGCCAAACTGGGTAAGATTGAGCCTGAACTGCATCCGAAAGATCCCCGCCGCAAGTCCTGGACCCTCACAGATAAGGGCTGGCGGATTCACAATGAGATCCTCGAAAAAGCGCTCGAGCGGGAAGACAAGTTGCTGCGGGGCGTCTCCGCAAAGGAGCTCGAAATGTGCCTGAAGGCCATGAAACAGATGCAGACCAACCTCTTTGCAGAGCGGGCAGAGAACAACAGCTGACGCGATCCATCGCGGGAGAGCCACACAATGAAGACGCAAGTCGCCATTATCGGGGGTGGTCCGGCAGGTCTTTTGCTGTCGCAATTGCTGTGCAAAGCCGGGATCGATACCGTCGTATTGGAGCGACAGAGCCGCGCGCATGTGCTGTCACGGATTCGGGCCGGCGTACTTGAACGCGGCATGCTCGATCTGTTGGCGCAGGCGGGCATTGCGGATCGCGCGCGCGCCGAAGGCATCCCCCATGACGGCACCGTGCTCAGCTACGGCGCACAAGAGGTGCGCATCGACTTCAAAGCCCATGTGGACACGCCCGTCACCGTCTATGGCCAGACCGAGGTCACCAAAGATCTTTACGACAGTGCCGATGCCAATGGCACGCAGGTGATCCATGGAGTCAGCGATGTGGTTCTGCACGATCTGGACAGCAACACCCCCAGCGTCACCTATCAGCTGGACGGGGCCTCCCACCAGCTCACCTGTGATTTCATCGCGGGCTGTGACGGGTTTCACGGCGTATCGCGGCAGGCAATCCCGGCTGACAAGCGGCGCATCTTTGAGAAAGTGTACCCGTTCGGTTGGCTCGGTGTGCTCTCGCGCACGCGCCCCGTCCATGACGAGCTGATCTATGCCAATTCCGAGCGCGGCTTTGCCCTGTGCTCCATGCGCAATACCAGCCTCAGCCGCTATTACATCCAATGCCGCCAGGATGACCACGTGGACAACTGGAGCGATGCCGCCTTCTGGGACGAGTTGCGCCGACGCATCCCGCCTCAGCACGCCGAGGCCCTTGTCACCGGCCCCTCGATCGAGAAGTCCATCGCGCCGCTGCGCTCCTTTGTCTGTGAACCCATGCGCTATGGGCGGCTGTTTCTGTGCGGGGATGCCGCGCATATCGTGCCACCCACCGGCGCGAAGGGCCTGAACACCGCTGCCTCTGATGTGCACTACCTGAACCAGGCCCTGCGCAGCTGGTATGCAGATGGCGCAGAGGCGGGCCTCGAACGCTATTCCGAGCAGGCGCTGGCCCGCGTTTGGAAAGTCGAGCGGTTTTCGTGGTGGATGACATCGCTTTTGCACAGATTTCCCGACCAGTCGGAATTTGACCTCAGAATGCAGCAAGCAGAACTGGCCGCACTGGCCGCCACGCCCGAAGCGCAAGCGGTGCTGGCACGCAACTATGTCGGGCTGCCCTATTGAGCCGCCCTGAGAGAGGATGCACATCATGACGGACCGCTACCAAAAAGGCATGGTCATACGGCGCGAAGTGCTGGGCGATGCCCATGTCGACAGGGCGCAAGCCGCCACGACAGAGCTGGACGCCGCGTTTCAGGACATGATCACCGAAAGCGCCTGGGGCACCGTTTGGGCCTCTGACGGGATCACCCGGCGCGAACGCTCGATGTTGACCTTGGCCCTGCTGGCCGCCATGGGCAATTTCGACGAAATCCCAATGCATATCCGTGCGACGGCCCGCACCGGCGCCAGCCCCCAAGACGTGGCAGAGGCCTTCCAGCACGTGGCCATCTATGCGGGCGTGCCCAAGGCCAATCGCGCGCTCAAGATCGCGCGGCACACATTTGCTGAAATGGAGGCCGCCGCCCCGGCGGAACAAGCCGATGACTGATCGCCTGATCCCCCGCGATCGCGCCAGCCATCCGGTGCTGACCATCCCCGAGTACCGGTCTTCGGTGCGGCGCGCGCCGACCCAGCCGCTGCTGTCGATGGGCAGCACACCCGCTGAAGAGCACGGCCCGCGCTTTGGTCACAGCCTCATCGGCCCACTGGACAACAACCTGATCCTGAACTGGACGCGCGGCGACGCCCAAGCTCTGGGCGAACGCATTCTGATACATGGCCGCATCACAGATCAGCACGGGCGGGGCGTTCCCGATGCGCTGATCGAGATCTGGCAGGCCAATGGGGCCGGTCGCTATCGGCATGTCAAAGATGGCTATCACGCCCCGCTGGACCCGAATTTCGGCGGGTGCGGACGCACGATCACCGATGAGGCTGGCGGCTACAGCTTCATGACCATCCGCCCCGGCGCCTATCCGTGGCCAAACCGCCCTAATGATTGGCGCCCGATGCACGTCCATTTCAGCGTGTTTGGCCATGCCTTCGGCCAGCGCCTCGTGACACAGATGTATTTCGAGGGTGATCCGCTGATCGACAGATGCCCGATCGTGGCCACCATACAGGATCGCAGCCAGATCGACCGGCTAGTGGCGCCGCTCGACATGGCCGCAGCCAAATCGATGGATTATCTGGCCTACAAGTTTGACATCGTTCTGCGTGGCAAGCGCCAGACGCGCTTCGAAAACCGCCTTGAGGGGCTGTAAGATGACACAAACACCCCCGCTCTTGCGCGAAACGCCCGCCCAGACTTCTGGCCCCTATCTGCATATCGGCTGCTTGCCCGTCACCAATGGCCTGTCCCATGTCTACGACACGCCCCTGCCCATTGAGGCCGCGCATGCAGGGGCCAAGGGGGAATGGATCACCCTTCAGGGCAGCGTTTTCGATGGTGCGGGGGACGTGCTGCTCGATGCCATGCTGGAAAGCTGGCAGGCCGATGCCGCCGGCCTCTATCCCGGACAAGCCGGCGCCGATCCGGCCGTGTCTGGCTTTGCCCGCTTCGCAAGCGACGGGGAAACAGGGGCGTTCTCGATGCGCACGATCAAGCCCAGCGCCACACAGGGCCCGGACGGGGCCCGCTACGCCCCGCATCTGGCACTGTGGATCGTGGCGCGTGGGATCACGGCTGGGCTCAACACCCGGATCTACTTTGCCGACGCGGACAATGCCGACGATCCCGTTCTATCCCAGATCGCGGATCCTGCCCGCGCCCAAACGCTGTTGGCGCAGCCCCTGGGCGAGGGCGCATACCGCTTTGACATCCACTTGCAGGGTGACAGCGAGACGGTGTTTCTGGACATCTAGCGGTCACAGCCGTTGCCTCTGGGGGCTGCATGGCGCAAAAGACGCCATGCCTGCGCCGATGAACCTCTTCCTGACCTGCCCACCCGGGCTGGAACCCGTGCTTGCCCAGGAGGCCGAGGCGCTTGGCTTGCCCGGCCCCAAGCCAGAGGCGGGCGGGATCGTGATTCATGGCCATTGGAACACCGTTTATAAGGCCAATCTCTGGCTGCGCGGGGCCACCCGTGTGCTGATCCGGATGTCGGCGTTTCGCGCGATGACTCTCGGTCAACTCGAAGCCCGACTGGCAAAGGTGGATTGGGAACGCTTTATCGGGCCGGACGTGCCCGTGCGGGTCGAGGCCAGTTGCAAGGGCTCACGATTGCACCACGGGGGGGCGGTGGGCACGCGCGTTCAGGAAGCTGTACGGCAGGGCACGGGCGCCCCGATCGCCGAGCAGGCGGAGGGCGCGCTCCGGCTGTTTGCCCGGATTGACGATAATCTTTGCACCCTGTCCCTGGATACATCCGGTGCGCTGCTCCACCGCCGGGGCCACAAACAGTTCACCGGCAAAGCCCCCCTGCGCGAGACATTGGCAGCTCTGTTTCTGCGGGCCTGCGGCTATGACGGAACAGAGCCGGTTCTGGATCCCCTGTGCGGCTCCGGCACGGTGCCCATCGAGGCGGCAGAGATTGCCCTCGGGCTGGCCCCGGGACGGGATCGCAGCTTTGGCTTTGAGCAGCTTCCCGGCCATGATCCCGCACGGTGGGCCGCGATCCGCGAGGATGGGCGCAGGCGTGAAACCCCAGACAGCGCGCTGCGCTTTGATGGGCGCGACAGAGATGCCGGCGCCATTACGGGCGCTCGCAGCAATGCGGAGCGGGCCGGCGTCACAGCGATCACACGTTTCGAACAGGGGGCCGTCTCTGCGCTTGCACCCCCACCAGAAGGCATTCCCGGCCTCATCTTCATCAACCCGCCCTATGGCGGGCGGATCGGCAAAGTGGGCGCGCTCAAACCGCTCTATGCCAGCATCGGGCAGGTCTTGACGGAGAGGTTCCAAGGCTGGCGCGTAGGCATGATCACCACAGATGCAGGTCTGGCCAAGGCCACCGGCCTGCCGTTCGCGCCCCCCTCTGCGCCCATCCCCCACGGCGGCTTGCGGATCAAGTTATGGCAAACCGAGCCGCTCGGCTAAACGGGCAGAGCAGGCCAGATTGGCGCAAAAAATCTGCGGCATAGCACGGCGGCAAATTGCAACCCCGCAACCGGTCTGCTACGCCGTTCACCGAGGGTAAAGCGATTGACGTCGCTGCGCATTTTCGCCGATCTCGCATAAGTGGCCATTCACGGGCAAGACAGCCGTGCCTGCGCTTTCAATGCTGCCTTGAGCGGATGCAAACCCACGTGAATAACGCGCGTGCCCCCGGGCCTTGGAGGGGACCGCCATGAAAGGGATGCAAGCGATGTCCAGCCCCAAGATTTCTGCCGACGACCTGCGGTCTCGCAACTGGTTCAACAACCCGGACAACCCGGAAATGACCGCGCTCTATCTGGAGCGTTATCTGAATTACGGCCTGACCCGCGAAGAGTTGCAGAAAGGCGGGCCAATCATCGCGATTGCCCAAACCGGTAGTGACCTGAGCCCGTGTAACCGGCACCATCTGGAGCTGTCCAAGCGGGTCCGCGATGGCGTGATCGCTGCGGGCGGCACCGTGCTGGAGGTGCCCGTTCATCCGATCCAGGAAACCGGCAAGCGGCCCACCGCTTCTCTGGACCGCAACCTTGCCTACCTGTCTCTGGTCGAAACCCTGTTCGGCTATCCGCTGGACGGCGTGGTGCTGAATATCGGCTGTGACAAGACAACCCCGGCCCTGCTCATGGCGGCGGCAACGGTAAACATCCCCGCAATTGCCCTCTCGGTCGGGCCGATGCTGAACGGCTGGTACCAGGGCAAACGGGCCGGGTCTGGCACAGTTGTGTGGAAAGCCCGAGAGCTTTTGGCGGCGGGTGAGATCAACGATGAAGAGTTCATGGATCTGGTGGCTTCATCCGCCCCGTCGGTGGGCTATTGCAACACCATGGGCACCGCCACCACCATGAACTCACTGGCAGAGGCGTTGGGCATGCAGCTTCCCGGTTCTGCCGCGATCCCCGCCCCCTACCGCGAGCGCGGACAGATCGCCTACAAGACGGGCCAGCGCATTGTCGAGATGGTTTGGGAAGATCTGCGCCCCTCCGACATCATGACCCGCGAAGCCTTTGAGAACGCGATCGTCATCAACTCGGCCATCGGCGGCTCGACCAATGCGCCGATCCACCTCAACGGGGTCGCAAAGCATCTGGGCGTGCCACTGAACAATGATGATTGGCAAAGCCTCGGCCATGATGTGCCTTTGCTCGTCAACCTGCAGCCCGCCGGGGAGTATCTCGGCGAGGACTACCAGCACGCCGGGGGCGTTCCAGCCGTTGTGGGCGAGTTGATCGAGGCCGGGATGTTGCCCCACCCCGATGCGATCACGGCCAATGGCCGGAGCATGGGTGAAAACTGCGCCGAGGCACGCAGCCTTGATCGTGCGGTGATCCGCCCGGTGGCAGAGCCGCTGGTGGCCGCTGCGGGCTTCATCAATCTCAAGGGCAACCTGTTTGACAGCGCGATCATGAAAACCAGCGTGATCAGCCCGGAATTCCGGGATCGCTACCTGTCTGATCCTGACAGCCCGAACGCCTTCGAAGGCCGCGCAGTCGTGTTTGACGGGCCCGAGGATTTCCACCATCGGATCGACGACCCGGCAGAGAAGATCGATGCCGGATGCATCCTGTTCATGCGGGGCGCGGGTCCGAAGGGCTATCCGGGCGGAGCCGAGGTGGTGAACATGCGCGCGCCCTCATACCTTCTCAAGGAAGGCGTTACGGCGCTGCCCTGCATTGGCGATGGCCGCCAGTCGGGCACCTCTGGCAGCCCGTCGATCCTCAATGCATCCCCCGAGGCCGCCGATGGCGGCGGGCTTGCCCTGCTGAAAACGGGTGACAGGGTGCGCATCGACCTCAACGCCTGCACCGCAGACATGCTTGTCAGCGCCGAAGAGTTGGCTGCCCGTGCGCAAGCTCTGGCAGAGGCAGGCGGCTATCCGGTGCCCGCCAGCCAGTCGCCTTGGCAGGAGATGTTCCGGGAAAAGGTCGGATCCCTGGCAGATGGAATGACGCTTGAAGGCGCGGCCAATCACCAAGACATTTCGCGCAAGCACATGCCGCGCGATAGTCACTGACCGAAACGGGAGAGAAACTGATATGAAACTGGTTCGCTACGGCGCCCCGGGCGCGGAAAAGCCCGGCCTGATGGACGGCGAAACCCTGCGCGATCTGTCCGCACATGTTGCCGACATCACCGGCGATATGCTCGACGATGCCAGCCTCGACGCCCTGCGCGCCCTGGATCCTGCCAGCCTGCCCGCTGTCGAAGGCACACCGCGCATCGGCGCCTGTGTTGGCAATATCGGCAAGTTCCTGTGCATCGGCCTGAATTATTCTGACCATGCTGCCGAAACCGGTGCCGCCATCCCAGAGCACCCGATCCTGTTCTTCAAGGCCAACTCCGCCATCGTGGGCCCGAATGACACGGTGATGATGCCCCGCGGCTCAACCCATACGGATTGGGAAGTCGAACTGGGCGTGGTGATCGGCAAGACATGCAAATATGTCTCGGCCGATGACGCCTTGGACTATGTGGCTGGCTACTGTGTCGTCAATGACGTGTCAGAGCGCCATTTCCAGACCCAGCTGACCGGCCAATGGACCAAGGGCAAAAGCTGCGACACGTTCGGCCCCACGGGCCCCTGGCTTGTCACCCGTGACGAGATCCCGAACCCCCAGGCGCTCGACATGTGGCTGGATGTGAACGATACGCGCATGCAGACCGGCAATACCGCCACGATGATCTTCACCGTGGCAGAAATCATCGAGCACCTCTCGGGGCTGATGACGCTGCATCCCGGCGATGTGATCACAACAGGCACCCCTCCTGGCGTGGGCATGGGCATGAAGCCAGAGCCCGTCTACCTAAAGACAGGCGATGTGATGACGGTGCATATCCAAGGGCTGGGCACACAGCGTCAGGATGTTGGCGAAGATGCATGATCTCCTCCTGATCGGAGGGATCACGAGCGAGATGCGGGCGCGGCTGGAACGTCGCTTCCGCATCCACGCTCTGAACATGTTAGATGACGATGCCCTGTCCGCGCTGGGAGGGCAGATCACCCATGTGGCAACGAATGGCCATGACGGGGTGCCCGCCCGGGTGATGGCTGCGCTGCCAAATCTCCAGATGGTGGCGTGTTACGGCGTTGGCTATGACGCCATCGACACCGACAGCTGCGTGGCCCGCGGCATCCCGGTGAGCCACACGCCCGATGTGTTGAACGCTGAAGTGGCGACAACCGCTGTCATGCTGATGCTGGCCTGCTATCGCAATCTGGTCAGCGATGATGCCTATGTTCGCGCAGGCCGGTGGGCGCAGGAGGGAAGCGCCCCCCTGTCCCGCAGCGCCGATCGCCGCAAGGTGGGCCTCGTTGGGATGGGTCGGATCGGACAGGAAATTGCCCGCAAACTGTCCGTTTTTGACGCTGAGATCAGCTATCACAGCCGCACGCCAAAATATGTGCCCTACCAATATTTCGCCAATCTTGTGGATATGGCCCAAGAGGCCGATGTGCTGATTGTGATCACACCCGGAGGCGCCGCCACACGGCATCTCGTCAACGGTCGGGTGCTCGACGCGTTGGGGCCTGAGGGCACATTGATCAACGTGGCGCGCGGCTCTGTCGTAGACGAAGAGGCGCTGGTGGCTGCCCTGCAGGAGGGACGGCTTGGCTGGGCCGGGCTCGATGTGTTCGAGGCAGAACCCCAGGTGCCCGAGGCACTGCTGGGGATGTCAAACGTTGTCCTGCTGCCCCATGCCGGCAGCGCCACGGTTGAAACGCGGCGCGCCATGGGCGCTTTGGTCGTGGACAACCTTCTGGCACATCTTGATGACGGCACGCTGCTCACCCCGGTGCCGGAATGCCGCCATCTGTTGCCCTGAAGGCAAACTGCGCCACCATCATGCTCACAGTCACGACTTGTTCCCGCCAGAGCACACGACTGCTAAGCATATCTGCGGCGGGCTTCAAAATTGCGCCGAACAGCGCGTTCTGGTAGACCAAGGACGTCGCATGGGGGGGACAGGACAAGCATCTTGTTAGACGTGTCACATAATCCGCTTCTGGTAATTGCCTCGCTCGCCGTTGCACTCATGGCTGGGTTCACAGGTCTGTCTCTGACGCGCGGCGCCTCCCGCCTTCAGCCCGCGCAGCGCAAGCGGGTGGTGGCCATGTCGGCCGTGGCACTGGGCGGTGGCATCTGGTCGATGCATTTCGTGGCGATGTTGGGCCTGCAACTGCCCGTGGCCTTCTTCTACGATGCGCTGATCACCCTGATTTCCGCTCTGCTGGCGATCCTTGTGACAGGCATCGCGCTCTTGTTGTTGCATTTCGGGCCCCGCACGGCCTTTCGCGTTTCATTGGCGGGGGCAATCGTCGGTGTGGGCATTGTCGCCATGCATTACACCGGCATGTCCGGCATCGAAATGTGCACCCCGGTCTATACAGTGCATGGGATTGTCCTGGCCCTGATCGCGTCGATCCTGTTGTGCATCGGCGCGTTTCGCCTTGCCTATGACGACACGCGCGGCCCCCGCAGCATCCTGCTGGGCACGTTTGGATTTGGCATGTCTGTCTTTGTTGTGCACTTCGCCGCCATGGCCGGGACGGGGTTCGTCGAAGTGGCTGGTACAGCCCTGCCGGCGCGCCCGGTGATTTCAAACGAAGTGCTGGCCTTCGGTGTGACGCTTGCGGCTTTCGTGATCTCCGGGGGCTTCCTGCTGACAGGGGCAACTTTTGGGGAAACACCAGCCCCAGCACCAGCACCAATCACCGCGCCTCTACCGCCCACCGCTGCGCCCGCCCACCCCGGTCCAGACGCCGCTAGAGGCCAGAGCAGCGCGCCGCCAGACCCAAAACCCACGCAGCCCCTTTCGCCAACCGAGCCGCAAGAGGCCGCGGAGCCCCCTGCACCACAAGACCCACCGGTTGCGCGGGTGCCCTACGAAAAGGACGGTCGGACACGCTTTCTTGCGCCAAGCGACATCGCGGCGATCCGGGCAGAGGGGCATTACACCATCGTCTACTCTGGCTCCGAGCGTCTGTTCTGCCCTTGGTCTATCGCACAGGCGGAGGACAGGCTGGCAAGCAGCGGCACCTTCCTGCGCACCCATCGCAGCTACCTCGTGAACGGGGCCCATGTCAGCGCGTTTGAGCGTAAGAAGGATACCGGGGTGCTGTATTTCGAGACCGTCGAAGCCCTCGACAAAGTCCCCGTGGCGCGTGCGCGACTGACGGATGTACGGGCGCGGCTCGGGCTTTAGAATCCCACCCTCACAAGCAGCGCGGCCCAGCGCGCCGTCGGCGGCAACCCATCCTGCAAATCCATGAAAATGCTGCACCACCGCACGCCGTTCGTGCAGCTTATTCGCCGTTCATGAATGGCGCAGCGCCATTTGTGGCTCGAGTCTCGCTCCGGAAGACGTCAAAGTTACCGTGTTTGCTACCCAGCGAAGAAGACTGCTGAAAGACAGTCATCGCGCCCGGCAAAGGGAGGTAGCAATGATACCAGCCGCTTTCGACTATCACAGACCCGATACGATCGACGCCGCTGTCGGTTTATTGGCTGAACACGGGGAAGAAGCCCGTGTTGTGGCCGGCGGGCACAGCCTGATCCCGATGATGAAACTGCGCATGGCCTACCTGAGCCATCTCGTGGACCTGCGCGACGTGCAGGAAATGCAGGGCATCACCGTGGATGGCGACACCGTCACGCTCGGCGCCATGGTCACCCAGCACGAACTGATCACCAGCGACGCGCTGGCCAGCGTTGCGCCGATCTTGCGCGAGGCCAGCCTGCAAATTGCAGATCCGCAAGTGCGCTACATGGGCACTATCGGGGGCAATGTTGCCAATGGCGATCCCGGAAACGACATTCCCGGCCTGATGCAGGCCCTCGACGCCAAGTTTGTTCTTGCTGGCCCCGAAGGCCGCCGGACGGTGGATGCGCGCGGCTTCTATGAGGCCGCCTACATGACCGCCCGCGAAGACGAAGAGATCCTGACCCACATCCGGTTCCGTTCTGTGGCTGGCATGGGCTACGCCTATGAGAAGCAAAAGCGTAAGATCGGTGACTATGCCACCGCGGCCGCTGCCGTGCTCGTGGCCAAGGATGGCGACACGATCTCTGAGGCGCGCATTGCAATGACAAACCTCAGCGACACGCCGATCTTTTCGGAAGGTGCAGGTGCGGCGCTTGTCGGCACCTCTGGCGATGGCGCTGCAGTTGCCGCTGCGATTGCAGCGATGCAAGCCGATATCGATCCCGCCGAAGACAACCGAGGCCCTGTCGAATTCAAACGGCACGTGGCCGGCGTCATGCTTTCACGCGCGATCAACAGCGCCCTGAGCCGCGCTTAAAGGGAGGAGGAAGAACAATGACAAAGACCCACGTATCCCTCACAGTGAATGGCGAGAAAAAAGACGTTCTCGTCGACCCGCGGGAATTGCTGATCCACACCCTGCGCGAGCAGATGGACATCACCGGACCCCATATCGGCTGCGAGACATCCCACTGCGGTGCGTGCACCGTCGATCTTGATGGCAAGTCAGTGAAATCCTGCACCATGTTCACCGTACAGGCCGAAGGGGCCGACGTGACCACCATCGAAGGGCTGGGTTCGCCGGACGGTCTGCATGTGCTGCAGGAAGCCTTCAAGGAAAACCACGGGCTTCAGTGCGGCTATTGCACACCGGGCATGATCACCCGCGCCCACCGCCTGCTGCAGGAAAACCCGAACCCCACCGAGGAAGAGGTGCGCTTTGGCATGGCCGGTAACCTGTGCCGCTGCACGGGCTACCAGAACATCGTGAAGTCGGTGCTCGCCGCCGCCTCGGAAATGAACTCCGCGAAGGAGGCCGCAGAATGAAAGATGAAGTCACAAGCCGCGACGAACGCGTCGCCAATCTCAAGGGCATGGGTGCGTCTCGCAAGCGCGTCGAGGATGCCCGTTTCACCCAAGGCAAGGGCAACTATGTCGATGACGTGAAGCTGCCCGGAATGCTGTTCGGCGATTTCGTCCGCTCGCCCTATGCCCATGCGCGGGTGAATGGGATCAACATCGAAGAAGCCATGAAAGTGCCCGGCGTTCTGGCGGTTCTGACCGCCAAGGACCTCGAACCACTGGGCCTGCATTGGATGCCCACCCTTGCCGGTGACAAGCAAATGGTGCTGGCCGATGGCAAAGTGCTGTTCCAGGGCCAGGAAGTGGCCTTCGTTGTTGCCACGGATCGCTATGCCTGCGCTGACGGCGTCGAGGCGGTCGAGGTCGACTACGAAGACCTGCCCGTGATCGTTGATCCGTTCGAGGCAATGCAATCGGATCTGGTGCTGCGCGAAGACCTCGAGGCCGGTGCCGATGGCGCCCATGGTCCGCGCAAGCATCACAACCACATCTTCCTGTGGGAAGAGGGCGATGAAGCGGCCACCAACCAGGCGCTGGAAAGCTCCGAGGTGGTGGCAGAGGAGATGGTCTATTACCACCGCACACACCCCTGTCCGCTGGAAACCTGCGGCTGCGTGGCCTCGATGGACAAGGTAAACGGCAAGCTCACGCTTTGGGGCACCTTCCAGGCCCCCCACGTGGTGCGCACCGTGGCCTCGCTGCTTTCGGGCATCGATGAGCACAATATCCGCGTCATCAGCCCAGATATTGGCGGCGGTTTCGGCAACAAGGTTGGGGTGTATCCCGGCTATGTCTGCTCCATCGTGGCCTCCATTGTCACCGGCAAGCCCGTGAAGTGGATCGAAGACCGGATGGACAATCTGATGGCCACCGCTTTCGCACGCGACTACTGGATGAAGGGCAAGATCTCGGCCACCAAGGATGGCAAGATCACGGGCCTGCATTGCCATGTAACAGCGGATCATGGGGCCTTTGATGCCTGTGCCGACCCCACCAAGTTCCCGGCCGGGTTCTTCCACATCTGCACCGGCTCCTATGACATACCGGTGGCCTATGTGGGCGTCGATGGCGTCTATACCAACAAGGCTCCCGGTGGCGTGGCCTATCGCTGCTCCTTCCGGGTGACGGAAGCCGCCTATTTCATCGAACGCATGATCGAGGTGCTGGCGATCGAGTTGAACATGGACGCGGCCGAGCTGCGCCGGATCAACTTTATCAAGCAGGAGCAATTCCCCTATACCAGCGCGCTGGGCTGGGAATATGACAGTGGCGATTATCACACCGCCTGGGACAAGGCTCTGGAGGCTGTGGACTATGCCGGCCTGCGGGCCGAGCAGGCGCAGCGGGTCGAGGATTTCAAGGCGGGCAAGACACGCAAGCTGCTCGGCATCGGCCTGACCCACTTCACCGAGATCGTCGGTGCGGGCCCGGTCAAGAACTGCGACATCCTCGGGATGGGCATGTTCGACAGCTGTGAAATTCGCATCCACCCAACCGGTTCGGCCATCGCGCGGCTGGGAACGATCAGCCAAGGTCAGGGCCATGCCACGACCTTTGCACAGATCCTGGCCTCGGAGACGGGGATCCCCGCCGACAAGATCACGATCGAGGAAGGCGACACTGACACTGCACCCTACGGGCTGGGCACCTACGGGTCCCGCTCCACGCCGGTTGCCGGTGCGGCCACAGCGCTGGCTGGGCGTAAAATCCGCGCCAAGGCGCAGATGATTGCAGCCTACCTGCTGGAGGTCCACGATGATGACGTGGAATGGGATGTGGATCGCTTCGTGGTCAAGGGCGCGCCCGAGCGCTTCAAGACCATGGCAGAGATCGCCTTTGCCTCCTATAATCAGGCCATTCCTGGCGTAGAGCCCGGCCTGGAAGCGGTCAGCTACTACGATCCGCCCAATATGACCTATCCGTTCGGGGCCTATGTCTGCGTCATGGAGATCGACGTTGACACCGGCGAGCATGAAATCCGCCAGTTCTATGCGCTGGACGATTGCGGCACCCGGATCAACCCGATGGTCATCGAAGGGCAGGTCCATGGTGGTCTGACCGAGGCGCTGGCCATCGCGATGGGTCAGGAAATTGCCTATGATGACATGGGCAACTGCAAGACCGGCACGTTGATGGATTTCTTCATGCCCACCGCCTGGGAGACACCCCATTACACCACCGACCACACAGAAACCCCCAGCCCGCATCACCCGATCGGCGCCAAGGGTGTGGGCGAAAGCCCCAATGTGGGCGGGGTGCCAGCGTTCTCGAACGCGGTGCATGATGCTTTCCGCGCCTTCGGTCTGCGGCAGTCACACATGCCCCATGATCACTGGCGGATCTGGAAAACGGCCAACCAGCTTGGCCTCCACGGGTGAGGACCGGTCGGCGCAGGTCGGGGACTATTGCGCCATAAGATCGGCTCACACGGGGGCGCGCCTTGGGGAGAGGGCGCGCCCCCCCTTCACGTTAAAAGACCCCGCTTGCGGGGCGGAAGGCACCACATGACCGTTGATAGCCTGAAAGCAGATCTGGCCGGTCAGGGCTATGTTGCCGAAAACGATCTGGCGATGGCCCTGCACCTTGCCCTGAGCCTCGAGCGTCCTCTGCTTCTGGAAGGGGCGGCAGGTGTCGGCAAAACTGAAATTGCCCGCGCGCTTGCCGCGGCTCAGGGGCGCGAACTGATCCGCCTGCAATGCTATGAGGGGCTGGACGCGGCACAGGCCATCTATGAGTGGAACTACCAGCGCCAGCTGCTGTCGATCCGCGCAGCAGCCGAAGATGGCGAAACTGGTCAGGCCGTTGAACAGCGCCTCTTCTCCGAAGAGTTTTTGCTGGAACGGCCCTTGCTGCGTGCATTGCGGCGTCCCACATCCCCGGTGCTCTTGATCGATGAGATCGACCGGGCCGATGAGGATTTTGAGGCCTATCTACTGGAAATTCTGGCCGATTACGCGGTGACAATCCCGGAGCTCGGCACCATCACGGCGATGTCTCGGCCCATCGTGATCCTCACGGCAAATGGCACGCGGGATTTGTCCGACGCTTTGCGCCGGCGCTGCCTCTATGCCTATGTGGACTACCCCTCCACCGAAACGGAGTTGAATATCCTGGCCGCCCGCTGCCCGCAGGTGTCCCAGCACTTGGGCCAGCAGATCGTGGGCTTTGTGCAGGCGCTGCGGCGGGAAGACCTCGAGAAAACTCCGGGCATTGCCGAAATGCTGGATTTCTCGGCAGCCCTTGGCGGTTTGGGCCTGGCAGACCTATCTGAGGATCCTCAGGCCGTATCTGTGGCCTTGGCCACGTTGCTCAAAACCAGCGCAGACAGAGCTTCAATCACAACCGAAGTCGCCCAGCGCCTGGCTGGAAAGGCCGCGTGAGCCTGCGCGGCCAGATCACCCGCTTTGCGGCCCGCGATCCGGGCCCGCATGCGCGGATTGCCGGGTTCATGGCACATCTGCGCGCGCAGGGCTGGCCGGTCGGCGTGGCCGAAACGGAAATCTGCCTGACCGCACTGACCTGCCTGCCAGAGCCAAGCGAAGCGCATGTGCGCGCCGCCTTGCGGGCGGTGTGCTGTGGCAGCGCCGAAGATGTCAGCCGGTTTGATGCCCTGTTTGACGCCTATTGGCGCAATGGCGGGCGGGTGCGCACGCGGGTGGCGCCAAGCGGCAGCAAGCCCGGCCAGAAAAGCGGTCACGCGCCCACCGCGCCCGGCCGCTCAAAGGAGCAGGGCAAGATCGATCGCCCTGACACCGGCGATGGCGATGGCGACAGTGCCGGTGACATGTCCGGCAAGCTTGTGGCCGCCAAAGGCCGCAATCTGATGACGATCGACCTGCGCGAACTGATTGCCCCGAAGGATATTCAGGCCGCCGAGGCGATTGCCACCCGTCTTGGGGCCGCTCTGCGCGACCGGCGTTCACGTCGGCGCAAGGCTGCGCGCCGCGGGCAGGGGCTCGATTTCCGCAGAACCGTGCGGCGCAGCCTGGCAAGCGGGGGCGAGCCGCTCCACCTTGCCATGCGCAAGCGGCCGGACAGGCCCGTCAAGCTAACAGTTCTGGTGGATGTCTCGGGCTCCATGTCGGTCTATGCGCGGCCCTTCCTTGCGTTCTTGGCCGGCCTGATCCGTGCCGATACCACCGCGGAGGCCTTTCTGTTTCACACGCGTCTGGTGCGGGTTACGGGGGCGCTGCGCGATGATGATCCCCTGCGCGCCCTGGGCCGGATTACGCTTCTTGCCGATGGCATGGGCGGCGGCTCCAAGATCGGAGAAACCCTGCAGCAATTTGCCAAGGGGCCCGCACGCCGATGTGTGGACGGACGGTCTGTCGTGGTGATCCTGTCGGATGGCTATGACAGCGCAGAGCCGCAGAACGTGGGCACGGCGCTGGAAACTTTGGCCAAGCGGGGGTGCCGGATCGTCTGGCTCAACCCGCTCAAGGGCTGGAAGGATTATGCGCCAGTGGCCGCTGGCATGTCCGCGGCCCTGCCCCATCTCGACCTCTTTGCTCCGGCCAATACGCTGGCCTCTCTGGCCGCCCTCGAACAGGAGTTTGCCCGCCTATGACACCCTCCGCCGCCATGCTGGAAGAGCTTGAAACCCGCCGCGCAGAGTTGGAAGCCGCAGGCCAACCCTACGCGCTTGCCACCGTCGTCCGCACCTTGGATGCCACGTCGGCAAAGCCCGGGGCCAAGGCCCTACTTGATGGCGAGGGCACTGTGCTGGCGGGCTGGGTTGGCGGGGGATGTGCGCGCGGCGCCATCAAACGCGCCACCTTGGCCGCCCTTGCGGACGGGGCCCCCCAATTCGTGTCGCTCAAGCCCGAAGATCTGCTGGCCGAGGAGGGCGTTGAGGCCGGAGAGGCCCGCGACAACATCAGATACGCCCGCAATGGCTGCCCATCACGGGGATCGATGGACATCTTCGTGGAGCCGGTCCTGCCGCGCCCCTGCCTTGGCATCTGTGGCACCGGGCCCGTCGCACTTGCCCTCGCTGATCTGGCAGGGCGCTTCGATCTGCACCGCGTGCTGTGCGCACCGGGTGCCGACAGCACCGACCTGCCCAAGGTGGAAGAGATCCGCACCGATTTCGCTTTGCCCCAAGGCGCTCTGGTCGTCGTTGCAACGCAAGGCAAAGGGGATGAGGCCGCGTTGCGCCATGTGCTGCGCCAAGACCATCCCTTCGTGGCTTTCGTGGGCAGCAAACGCAAGTTCGCCACCCTGTCCGAGCGCTTGATCAAGGACGGCGTGCCGCGTGCGCGCCTTGATGCGGTTCAGGCGCCTGCGGGGCTCGATATCGGGGCGATCACCCCGGAAGAGATCGCATTGTCGATCCTTGCGCAGGTTGTTGCCGCCCGCCGCACGTCGATCCGGGCGGGCGGTGAAGCAGACAGCACCCAGCCCCGAGCCGTGATCTGATCCGATATCTGACCTAAAGGGTTAACGGACTGTTAACCTTTAGAGAGAATGCTTTTGATATAGATTCAATCTAGACGTGGTTTCTCCACGGGATAGGTTTGGCGACGGCTGGCGACACAACGCACCGGGTATGCCCAGCCCACCCTGAGCAGATAAATGAGCGCCCTGTGTACGCACCTCTTTTAACACTCGCGTCCTTCACGCTGCTTGCAACTTTCGGGCTTTATTTCACGATTACAACACCCAGGCTGGATCACTGGCCCCACGTGCGCCATGGCCTGATTGGCCTTGTCTTCGGAATAACCGGGGGCACCGCAACCCTCATGTTGGCCGATCCCAGCTTCGAAGGGATGGACACCGGGATGCTGGCGGTGGCCGGTTTTCTGGGGGGGCCACTTGGCGCGATTCTGGCTGCCGCGAGTTCTATCGCTCTGCAATTTGGTTTCAGCGGCCAGATGGAAGCGCTGCACTGCATCTCGGTTGCCGCATCTGGCGCGGCCCTCGGCTGGGCTCTCTATGGCAAGAGCGCCGCGACATTCACGCCCCGGAGCCTTGTATTTTTGCTGCTCACCGCCACCCTCGCTTCCAGTTTGGCGCTTGCCGTCTCAGAGGGCCTTGGAGCCGCGGAAGAACAGCTTTTCAGCTGGGTTTTGCTGTCATTGGCCGGCAGCGCGATCTCAGCCCTGACAGCAACACGCGCCATGATGACATCCCGCAACACCCGGGCCTTGAAAGACTTTCGGGAACGTTTCGATCTGGCATCCAGTGTCGCCCAAATTGGGATGTGGGATTGGCACGTCTCTGCAGACCACTTTATCTGGGACAGTGGCATGCATGCGCTCTACGGCACGGATCCGTCCAAACCTGTAAAGATAGAGTCGTTTATCGGTATGGTGGTGCCCGAAGATCGCGCGCGCGTGCACAGGGTTAAAGAACTCATGGAGGTGGGCGGGGCCCCACAACAGAATGAGTTCCGTATTCGGCGGACGGATGGCACGCTTCGAGTGATCCGCTCGACCCTGCGCAACAGCTACGGCGCGGATGGCCGCCTCACCCGTATTTGCGGCATGCATATGGATATCACTGAGCTGCGACATGCTGAACAAGAGCGGGGCGTCGCCAAAGACCAGCTTTCGTCGGTGATCGCAAGCGTGCCCGGGGCCGTGCTGACATGGCAGAGCTACAGGGATGGCACCAGCAAGCTGACCTATCTGAATGCCCAATGCGAAGAGTTGTTTGAACTCGACCAAGCCAGTGTTGATCGCGACAACCAACAAGTGTGGCACCTGATTGACGCTGAAGACCGCCGCGGTTTGCAACTGGCTATCATGCAGGCTGTCAGAACGATGACCCCGCTCGTTCATCGCTTTCGAATGAACACCCTGTCAGGCAAAACGATCTGGATCGAAGGGCGCGCGGCCCCACGCCGAACGCCCGATGGCGGGCTTGAGGCCAGCATATTGGCCTTTGATGTGACCCATCCGGTAAAAACGCAGACAGAACTGACGGAACAAAAAGAGCGGGCCGCCCGCGCTCAAAGGCTTGAAAGCATCGGCAAGCTGTCTGGCGGGATCGCACATGATTTCAATAACCTGCTCGCGATCATCGTTGGAAATCTGGAGATTCTGCGCGAAGAACTGTCCGGCAAACCAGACCAGATGGAGTATATACATGCGGGCCTTGATGCCTCGGCACGGGGGGCAGATCTGGTCCGCAGCATGCTGTCCTTTGCCCGCAAAGCACGCCTTGATCCCACCGAGCAGCCTGTAGCGCATTTGCTCGAACGCGTGGATGGGTGGGTCGCCCGCGTATTGCCTGCCACAATCGAAGTTTCCATGGATGTTGACGCGCAAGCTTGGCCCATTCGCGCAGACTCTTCGGGCACTGAAAATGCACTCCTGAACCTGATTTTGAACGCGCGGGATGCCATGCCCAATGGCGGCAAACTTCAAATATCCGCCCAAAACTTCGTTGTTCCGAAGACACATAAAACCATCCAGCGTCGGTCCAAAACCCTGCGCGAAGATCTGGCGCCGGGAAACTATGTGGCCATTTCCGTAAAGGACACCGGTCATGGGGTTGATCCTGCCATTCAGTCTCAGGTTTTCGAGCCGTTCTACACAACCCGCGCGCCCGGTGGCGCCTCCGGCAGCGGGCTTGGCCTGTCAACGGTGCACGGGTTTATGGTGCAATCCGGTGGCACAGTTGCAATGACCTCAACGCCGGGGAAGGGCACGACAGTCACGTTGTTTTTTGCTGCGGCTGAAGGAGGTATTCAAACGGAAGTTTATCCTGAGTTGCCGAAAATCACGGCCACAGGGCAGGGAAATCGTATTCTGCTTGCAGAAGACGAGCCACAGGTTGCCAAGGTCATGTGTCGGGCGCTCGAGTTAGACGGGTACTCTGTCACGATTGCAGCCTCCGGGGATGAAGCCGCGCGCCTCTTTGAGGACCAAGGGCCCTTTGAAATGCTGGTGACAGATATTGTCATGCCGGGGAAACTTCAGGGGCCTGACCTCGCCGAGAAGCTCAGATCTCAATGCCCGGATTTGCCCGTTTTGTTCCTGTCCGGCTACGCGCCCAGCACCCTTGCCGATCAAGGAATCCGTCCGGGCGATTTGCGCCTGATGAAGCCGGTCGCCCGTGCCAGTCTTGCCCACGCCGTTGAACAAACTCTGGCAGGTGTTACGCGCCCCCAGAAGATGCAGCAGCAGGCCCAGAAAAAAACGCGCGCCTCAAAACCTCTGCATATCTCCGCCACGTGAACCAGCCGCGCAATGGTGGCGGGTTTCCGGCCTCGCCGCGCCTTTTCGGATCCCAGCCGCAAAGCCCATCTACCCAGATGAGATACCAACGACTTCTCTAAGCCTTCAGGATACAGGCCTGCGCCCAGCCCTTTTCAAGCAGCCATGGTGCGGCTGGAACAAACCCGCTCAGCTAAAGACGAAATCTTGTGCGCCGATCAGCGCAGGGTCTGTTTCCATTACCCAGAAGCTGCCCTTCTCCCAAGAGACATATGTGTGCCGGCCCCATTCCTGAACGGTCAGATCCTCAAAGCTGGCGCCGTTGCTGTTCTCCATGGAAAACCAATCAAGCCCATCCTCGAAATCCATGATGCGGTCTTTGCCGGTGTTCTGATCCATGGCGAAAATGAAGCGATCCGCCTCGGCACCGCCATAGAGGTCATCGTTTCCACCGTCACCGCTGAGCCAATCCCGCCCTTGCTCACCGTGGAGGATATCGCGAGAGGAATTGCCATACAGACGGTCGTCCCCGCCACCGCCATAGAGGGTATCGCGCCCCCACTGGCCACGGATCACATCGCTGGATCCGTCCCCGTACAGGATGTCATCCCCGATGCCGCCCCATATCTTGTCCTTCCCATTTCCGCCATAGACGCGGTCATCGCCGTTCCCGCCATAGAGGAAATCCCGGTAGGCACCACCTCCGCCCTGCAGCCAATCATCGCCATCGCCGCCTTCCAGGATGTCGGAGCCGGTTCCGCCATAAAGGGCGTCTGCACCCTCCCCACCTTCCAGCCAGTCGTCACCCGCTTCGCCGCGCAGCCAATCATCGCCATCGAGACCAAAAATCTGGTCTGCGCCATCCGTGCCAGAAAGAGCTTCTGTCGCCTCGCTGCCAGAGATGGTGTTCCAGGATGTGTCCTCAAAGCTGATCAACGCCACCTCGTAAGCGCCAAGCGTCAGGGCAAGGCTCTCATCATTCAACTGAACTGAGCCACTTTCCTGCACAAGGCCAATATCTGCCTCCAGCCAACTGCGGTCCCCGACAAGGTAGGTGTTCCCATCCGCCGAAAACGCGCCATCCGCTGCGGCCTCATCAGGGCGCAGGTATGTCACCGTGACCGTCTCTGGCAGAGGCGACAGCGCCTCAAGATCTACGGTGACATTGTGGGGATCAGCACTGCGCAGGCTGACAAAAACATGGGTCTGCCCATCGCCGCGAAACACATGCACATCTGCATCCTGCTGCTCGGCAGCCACTTCCAGGTAGTGTGTGCCCGGCAAGATGTCCTGCATCAGCGCAAACAGCCCGCCCGCGGCGGTCAACGTGCCCCCGTTATGCTGCATGCCCAGGGCCGCGGCATTGTACATGACCGACCAGACCTGTGCCGCATCCACCCCAGCCATATTGAAGGCCGAGACCATCTCCAGCATCGGAGCAAGCTGCTTCATCCCGAAATTGGCAGTCTCCACCCACTCTGCGCTGACATTCCAACTGCTGTTGGACTGCCAATCGCTGGCGCTTGGTTCATAGATGCCCTGCTTTTGCACATTCCACTCGGTGATGTGCAGATCAAGCGTGCGCCCCGCCGCGTCTGACCACACATCCGACAGGGCCGCCATCTGGGCGATGCGCTCATCAAGCCCTGCATAGCTGTGGGTGAACTGGCCGTCAGCCGTGGTTTTGCCTTCCTTGAAGTAGATATGGCTGGAAGTGGCATCAATCGCAGCCAGCCCTTCTTCAGAGAACGCCGCCAGCACATTGTCATTGATGTTGGAAAGCTGCGTTGGGTTGATGCCATTCTTGTTGTAGTCGCCCCAGACCTGAACAACGATCTGCGGATCACCGCCCGCGTTGAAGCTTTCCAGGGCTTCATCCACCCATTGGGCCATCGCATCGGCCAGAACGCCGTACTGCGCGCCATTCATGTGCTTTATCGTGCCGTCTGCGCCCGTAAAGGTGACCCCGGAAAACTCGTTGCCCAGTTCAAAGGCCGCAATCGTGGTATCCGCATCGTGGGCGGCCTCCACAGCCGTTTCCACAAGGTTGAAGACAAGGGCCTTGGCCGCTGCCATCGCGCTGGGATCGATGACCCAGCCGCCTGACCCGCTCTCCCACTTCAGCAAGGCGTGGGATTCCGAGGGCAGGAACGGCTTGGTGGGCAGAAGGATCGTTGGGCTGATCCCGTTGGCGCCAGCCCAGGAAATGAAATCGTCCATGCCCATCACCGCTTTGCCGGCAAGATCTACGCTTGAGTTCGGATCGAGATAGTTGAAACGCGTCTCGACCGCATTGCCACCGGGATAACGCAGGGTGGTGGAGCCAAGCTGGTCGATGAGTTCGTCAAAGCGCGCCCACGGCAAATCCCCGATCCGCTCGTAGTCGTAGACATAGTTTGCGCCAAACATGTCTTCTGTCAGGGCCGATTGCGCCTGTTGAGGCGTCCCCAAGACAAGATCCAAACGGGCCATCGGGCTCTACTCTTCCTTGGGCAAACCCGTACCGGCGACCCCACCAAAGGCGGACCGATACACAGTGCGAACGTCGCGGGCGAGATAGATGGCGCATTGCCGACCCTCAGTGCCGAGCCATTCGAATTTTCTGGTTTGCCTCCACTCACCACGGCCTGCAGCCAGACCACCAGACGCCCCCCCGGGCGCCGTCGGATGCGGATTTGCATCGCGACATGGTCTTTATGAGCCTGAAGGCATTAATGCGCGCTTGCCCCCGCGTGGCGGACCACGGGCGAAAGTATGGCTCTTTTGGGGATCAAGGGCCGAGATTTAGGAAAATTGAGATGCAAGACGGGGTCGTTTTGAGTGGAGCGCCCTCCTAAAAAAACGCGCTGTCCAATATTCACAAAGGATTGCAAGGCCTTAAAGAGACGGCACAGACCTACGGTATCTGCTTGAGGGCGCAGCCTACATCCACTGGTCGATCATGGGCCGCAGGGCAACGCGCGCGTTCAGCCGTGCGCCCAGCAGGAAAAGCCCGCCAAATTTGCGCTGCAAGAAGAACGTGTCCGCTGGGGGAACATGGGTGAAATCACGCTCAGCGCTCATCGCCATGCCCTGATCGCGCAACGTCTCGGGAATGGCCGAGCCTGCGAAATCGAAGGCGTCCTCTTGGCGCAGGGCTGCGAAGGCGGTTTCCACCATGTCCAGCACCATGTCCTTGTGCCGTTGCGCTGAGTCCTCGGCAAAGAAGCCCAGCGCCAACCCGGCATCGGATAGGCCCGCCCGGTCCGCCGCCATGCCGGCCCGCATCAAGCCGCGATAGCCTTCCGCAAGCGCCGACGGGACAGCTCTGGTGGCCCCAAAATCCAACAGCACAAGCCCGTCTTCCTCCGGCTGCCAGCGGTAATTTGCAAAGTTCGGGTCTGTCTGCATCAGCCGAAACCCCATGAGTTCGTCAAAGAGCAAGCCGACAAGGCGTTCCATTATGCCATCGCGCACATGCTGGGGGGCAGTGACGGCCTCTTCCACAGGCACGCCTTCCATGAAATCCATGACCAGGACAGAGGCTGTTGTGAGGGGCTGGTGGACATTCGGCAAGGCAAAGCCCGGACGCCCGGCCATCAGGCTCCGGAAGCGCATCAGCGACGCAGCCTCTCGCAGGTAATCTGCCTCTTCGTGGAGTTGGGTTTTCGCCTCGGCCAGAAGCGGCGCAAGATCCATGCCCTTTGGCACAAGGCCAGACAGGCGCATGAGACTGGCCACGTTGTCCACGTCACTGTCAATGGCACGCCGCACCCCGGGATACTGCACCTTCACGGCCACCTCTGCCCCGTCCCGCAGGCGGGCCTTGTGCACCTGCCCGATCGACGCTGCGGCGATGGGACGGGGATCAAAGCGCGCAAATTGTTGCCGCCAGCCCGCGCCCCATTCGGCGTTCAGCACCGCTTGCAATTGCTTGGGGGGCATGAAATCGGCCCCATCGCGCAACCGCGCCAGAATGTTTGCAATCTCGGGCGGAAGCATGTCTCCGGCGTCCATGGACATCATCTGCCCCACCTTCATCGCCGCACCCCGCATCGAGGCCAGCTGGTTGGCAAGGCGGGTCAGGTTCGCAGGTGTTACGAGCAGGGATTGCCATTCCGGGCGCTGGCCCCGCGCAAGCGCGACCGCGCCGTCAAAGGCGGCGGATGTGGCGATACCTGCGGCTACGCCCCCCAATCGGGACGCGCGCGACAGGCGCGAGGCAGGGATGGCGCGGGCACGGCCCGTTGCGGAAGGCTCTGTCATGGGGGCTCAGGTAGGGCGTCAGAGAGCGCTGTCAGCCCAGCTTGTCTTTCACGGCCTGCATCGACACATGGGTTGAGGTTGATGAGACATGGGGCAGCGCATTGATTTCCTCACCAAGGACACGGCGATAGCTTTCGATATTCTCCGTGCGCACCTTCAGAAGATAGTCGAAGGCGCCTGCGATCATGTGGCATTGCTCGATCTCGGGCACCGAGGCAACGGCTGCATTGAAAGCCTCAAGCGCGCCCTCCCGCGTCGAGGACAGCTTCACCTCCACAAAGGCGATATGCGCACGATTGAGCTTGTGCGGATCGAGGAGCGCCTGAAAGCCCAGAATATAACCCTCATCCTGCAGACGCTTGAGGCGTGTCTGGCAAGGGGTTTTGGACAGGCCAACAGCCTGCGCAAGCGCGGTTACGGGGATCCGCCCCTCGCGGGACAGAATCTCGAGGATCCGACTGTCAAAGCGGTCCAGCGGGCGGGGCGTGTCTTTGGCCATGGCGGTGACGCTAACCCGTTGAGGCGGGATGTCAAAGCCCCGCACCCAAGGATCAGCAGCCCTTCGTGCTTAGGCAGATTGCGCCGCGGCAACGGCCCGTTTCCAGGCCGCATAGCGCCGGTCCCGGATGGCCTCGTCCAAGGCGGGCGTAAAGCGATGCTCCAGCGCCCAACCCTTAGCAAACCCTTCCATGTCCGGGTAGAGGCCGGCCCGTTGCCCGGCCAGCCAGGCTGCGCCGAGGGCGGTGGTTTCCAACACATGGGGCCGATCAACCGGCGCGCCTAAGATGTCCGAAAGGAACTGCATCGCATAAGCGCTGGCAGACATGCCGCCATCGACGCGCAGCACCCCTTCGCTACCCTGTGCACCAGACCAGTCTGCATACATGGCCTCAAGCAGATCACGGGTTTGGAAACCCACACTTTCCAGGGCGGCACGGGCAAACTCCGCGGGGCCTGAATTGCGTGTCAGACCAAAGATGGCTCCCCGGCAATCCGGGTTCCAGTAGGGGGCGCCAAGGCCGGTGAAGGCCGGAACAAGCACAAGCTCCTGGCCCTGATCGGCGCGCTCGGCAAGGCCTTGGGTTTCCCCGGCCGACCGGATGATCTGCAGCCCATCGCGCAACCATTGAACAACGGCCCCCGCAATGAAGATCGATCCTTCCAGCGCATATGTGGGCACGCCATCCATCTGGTAGGCAATCGTCGTCAGCAGACGGTTGTGCGATGTCACGGGCGTGTCGCCAGTGTTCAAAAGCGCAAAGCAGCCCGTCCCGTAGGTGGATTTGAGCATGCCGGGCTCAAAGCAGGCCTGCCCGATCGTGGCCGCCTGTTGATCCCCTGCAATCCCGAGGATCGGGATTTCCACACCGAAGAGATCCGCCCGAGACTTCCCAAAATCAGAGGCGCAATCGCGCACTTCCGGCAGCATTGACATGGGAACACCCAGCATGTCGCACATGGTTTGAGACCAGCGCCCCTTGCGGATGTCATAGAGCATCGTGCGCGCGGCATTGGTGGCATCCGTGACATGCACGGCACCACCCGTCAGGTTCCAGACCAGCCAGGAATCCACCGTGCCAAAGGCCAGCTCACCCGCCTCGGCACGGGCGCGCGCCCCCTCTACCTCATCGAGAAGCCACGCCACCTTGGTGGCCGAGAAATAGGGATCGAGCAGCAGCCCGGTACGATCGGTTACCGTGGCCTCGTGCCCCTCCGCCTTCAGACGCTGGCACATGGGTGCCGTGCGCCTGTCCTGCCAGACAATGGCATTGTGGATCGGCTTGCCGGTCTTGCGATCCCAGACAAGGGTGGTCTCGCGCTGGTTGGTGATCCCGATCGCGGCAATATCGCCGGGGCGCAGGCCGGCCTTCTCGATGGCAGCGCGGCAAGTGGCGGCCGTGGTGCTCCACAGATCGCCCGCGTCATGCTCGACCCATCCGGAGGCCGGGTAATGCTGGGTGAATTCCTCTTGGGCGACAGCGGCAATCTTCATGGCGCTGTCGAACAGGATCGCGCGGCTCGAAGTGGTGCCTTGGTCAATGGCAAGGATATGGGTCATGCGGTCCTCCCGGGTGGGCCCTGTGGCCTCTCTTCTTACGTGGTGTTTCACTGCAGGCTACAGCCATGGCGCGCGGCTGCAACGGCCAGATGCCCGCTGCGCCCGCGCTACTGCGCCGCCATGTCAGAGGTCAGGCGGTCAGCCATCCAGCCATCGAGATGGGCAATCTGCTCGGTCGAAAGCCGCAGTCCCAGCTTGGAGCGGCGCCACAGCACATCTTCGGCAGTGCGGGCGTATTCCTGCTCCATCAGCCAGAGCACTTCGCTTGCGTGCAGCGACGCGCCAAAATCCTCTCCCAGATCGGCGGCCGTCTGAGCATTGCCCAAAACCGCATGGGCCTCGGTGCCGTAGGCGCGCACGAGCCGCTTGGCCCAACGATCGTCGAGAAACGGGTAGGCGGTTTTCAGCTTTGTGATCTGGCTTGGCACGCCGTCCACCGGGAAATCGCCACCCGGCAGGGCAACACCGGCTGTCCATTTGCCCGGCGTGCCCTCAAAGAAGGGCACGATCTCATCCAGCGCGCTTTCTGCCAGCCGGCGATAGGTGGTGATCTTGCCGCCAAAGATATTGAGCAAGGGCGCGCCGCCGGCGGTTTCCACCTTGATCGTGTAATCCCGCGTGGCGGCCGTCGCCGAGGACGCCCCATCATCATAGAGCGGGCGAACACCGGAATAGGTCCAGACCACGTCCTCATCCGTCAGGGTCTGCTTGAAATAGCCATTGGCGAAATCGAGCAGATAGCTTTGCTCTTCGGCGGTGCACACAGGCGCCTTATCAGCATCCGCATGGTCCGCGTCCGTTGTGCCGATCAGGGTGAAATCAGTCTCGTAGGGAATGGCAAAGATGATCCGCCCGTCCGTGCCCTGAAAGAAGTAGCACTTGTCGTGGTCAAACAGGCGTTTGGTCACGATGTGCGAGCCCCGCACAAGGCGCACATTGTCTTTCGTGTTCAGCCGCAAACGCCCACGGATGATGTCCCCAACCCAGGGGCCCGTTGCATTGACCAGCATCTTGGCATGTTGCACCCGGCGCTGACCGGTCTGCATATCCTCAAGCTCGATGCGCCAGACGCCGTCTTCGCGCTCTGCGCTAAGCACTTTCGTGCGCGTCAGGATGGAGGCACCGCGGGCCTCCGCATCGCGCGCATTCAAAACCACAAGGCGGGAATCCTCGACCCAGCAATCGGAATATTCATAGGCAGTGGTGAAGCGCTCCTGAAGGGGGGCGCCTTCCGCGGTGCCCTTCAAAGGTACCGTGGCCGTTCCGGGCAGGATCTTGCGGCCCCCCAGCGTGTCATACAGAAACAGGCCGAGGCGGATCAGCCAAGCCGGGCGCCGCCCCTTCATCCAGGGCATCACCCGGGTCAAAAGACGCGAGGTCGGCGTTTCGGAGTCGAACCGCATATCCTTGTGATAGGGCAGCACAAAGCGCATGGGCCAGCTGATATGGGGCATCGCACGCAGCAGGACTTCGCGTTCGATCAGCGCTTCGCGCACCAGTCGGAACTCAAAGAATTCAAGGTAGCGCAAGCCACCATGGAACAGCTTTGTCGAGGCCGAAGACGTGGCAGAGGCGAGGTCATTCATCTCTGCGAGGGTCGCAGACAGACCACGGCCCGCTGCATCGCGGGCAATCCCGCAGCCATTGATGCCGCCGCCGATGATAAAGAGATCCGAGATCTGTTTCTGCTCCGCCATGATGCCTGTCCTCGCATAGGGTGGTGGTCTGGTGTCGCCTATGGCGAGAATCGCGCAAAAAAGAAAGTAATTTTCGGCGAAAATGTTCGGTTTATGCCAAAATTCGCAATCTTGGTTGCGAAATGGGGGCATAGCGCGCAAAAGGAACATATACCGAAGATATTCGAACACGCACAGGCAGCCGATGGCCCATCAGAACTTCCGCCACCCTGAAATCCTTGAGATCGCGCGACGCGACGGCAAGGTCACGGTGGAAGACCTCGCCCGGCGCTTTGGCGTCACCTTGCAGACCATCCGCCGCGATCTTGGCGAGTTGGCGGACGCGGGCCGGCTGGAGCGTGTGCATGGCGGCGCGGTTGTGCCCTCGGGCGTCAGCAACATTGCCTATGAAGAGCGGCGCGCCCTGAATGCCATTGCAAAAGACGCCATGGCCCGTGCCTGCGCCGCCTGCATTCCCGATGATGCCTCGGTATTTCTCAATATCGGCACCAGCACCGAGGCGGTGGCCCGTGCCTTGCTGGATCACCGCAACCTGCTGGTTGTCACGAACAATCTCAATGTCGCACAAACCCTCTCTGCGAACCCCCATTGCGAAACCATCGTAACCGGCGGGCGCTTGCGGGCCGCAGATGGTGGGCTGGTTGGCGCAGAGGCAACCACAGCCATCGGGCGCTACAAGCTCGACATCGCCATTATCGGCTGCTCCGCGATCGACGGGGATGGTGACATGCTGGATTTCGATCCCGATGAGGTGGCCGTAAGCCGCGCCATCATTGCCCAGGCGCGCAAGGTGTTTCTCGTGGCCGATGCCAGCAAGTTTCGCCGCCTCGCCCCGGCACGGATTGGCAATCTTGCGGGAATTGATCGTCTGTTCACGGATGCGCGGCTGGGGCCTTCTTTGGCGCGGCTCAGCGCACGCGAGGGCATTGACGTTCAGGTGACAGGCTAGAGCCGTCATCCGCGCACCGCGTAGCGGATCCCCCTTGCGCTTTCGTCAGGGCACACCGCGCCCTGAGCAGATCAGGGTGAGGGCAAGCCCGGGGGGATCAGAACGAAGTTGCCAAAATGGGATTTCTTGAGAAATTCCTGCTGGGCCGCAACGATATCGGTCAGCGGGTAGCTGCGGGCCAGCAGCGGGCGGATCTCGCCCCGTTCGATATAGCCCACCAACGCCGCAAAGACCGGTTCATCCCAGGCGGTGCTGCCAAACAGTGTGATGTCTTTGAGGTACATGTCCCGCAGATCGAGCGCCACGATCGGCCCGGCGATGGCCCCCGACGAGGCATAGCGCCCAGCCTGACGCAACACCTTCAACATCGCCGGAAAGCCAGCCCCGCCGACATTGTCGATCACCACATCGATCGCGCGTTCACCCAGAGCCTTCACCACATCGGCGCCCCGCTCGATGATCGCATTTGCACCGATTTCACGGGCCATTTGCGCCTTGCCAGCCCCGACAATGGCCGTGACATGGGCGCCCCGGCGTTTGGCCAATTGCACCGCAGCAGACCCAACGCCGCCCGATGCGCCCGCGATCAGCACCCGCTCCCCGGGGCCAAGGGAGGTACGGTGCAGCATCGTTTCAGCCGTGCCATAGGCGCAGGGAATGGTGGCAAGCTCAGCGTCAGACCAATCGCATTCCACCGGGAACACCTCGTCGGCTGGCACTTTCACATATTGGGCAAAAGCGCCGTCGAAATCCGATGCCATCCAAACATTGTCCGGCGCAGAAAACCCGTGGGGGCGCATGCAGGCCCGCACGATCACCCGTTTGCCCAAAAGCCCCTCTGGCGCGTCTTTGCCCAAGCGCACCACACGGCCACAGCAATCGGTGCCCTGGATCAGCGGAAAGGGCGTTGCCGCATTCCACCCCCCGTCTGCCTTGTGCTGCGCCGCCTGCTGCTGGGCGCTCTGAGCCGCGTCGGTTCCGTCTGTGACACTGGCGGAATACCAGCCCAGCCGCGTGTTGATCTCGGTGTTGTTCACCCCCGCGGCCAGCACTTGCAGCACCACCTCACCTGCGCCCGGTTTCGGCGTGTCCACATGCCGGATCTCGAGCTTGTCGTAGCCGCCATTGCCAGTTGTCACGACGGCCAGCATCTGCGCGGGCAAGGGCGCAGTCTGGGGATCAATCTGGGAGGCGGACATGGCAGTTCTCCTTCTTCGGGCAGCATTCCTGCCACCGAGGCAACACACATTCGGGGGGCAAGAGGCTTCCATGATCATTGCCCTACATATTTTCGCACAGCGCACCGTGTTGAAGGGACTCGTTAACAGGTCATCTCCAAATATAAAATTGGAACAACGTCGGATAGGGAATCATCGATGCCGCTGAGAAGCATAACCGCTTTGGTTGCGCTGAGCGCCGTATCGGCAGGCTCTGCCACGGCCCAGCAGGCAGGCGGCTTTTCCTATGGCCTGATGGGCTATGCCTCTGATTCCGCCTATGTTGGCGATGGCAGCGGCCCGCGTGTCTGGCCCCTGCTGCGCTATGAAAGCCCCACATTCTCCATTGGGACGGATGGCCTGCGCCTGACACTGGCGGACAGGGCCCCGGTGCGGATCGAAGGGGTCATGTCGCCGCGATTTACCGGCCTGTCCGATCCCGATGCGCCCGAACTGGCGGGCATCGATCGCGACATCACCGCCGATGTGGGCGTCACGCTCAGATACTCTCTCGGAACGGGCACAGCCCTGACCGCAACCGTCCTGCAGGAGGTCACCGGCCAGCATGACGGCCAGGAAGTGCGGCTTGGCGGCCAAGCCCGGCTTGGCGCGGGCCCTGTCCCGCTCACATTCGGGGCGGGCGTCAGTTGGAAAAGTGAAGAGCTGACAAACTATCTCTACGGTGTCGGCGCAGATGAGACAGCGAGCGGCCGCCCCGCCTACACACCCGGCGACAGCCTGACGCCCTATATCAGTATCAGCGGGGGCATGCCCGTCGGCCAGAACATGGCTGTGATCGGGGGGATGCGAGCAGATTTCCTCGATGATGCTGCAACAGACAGCCCCATCGTTGAGGGCGATGTCGCCGTTTCAGGGCGAGTAGGGGTTGTGTTCCAGTTCTGAGCCTTGGCCGCCCATGGGGCTATTTCTGGATGATGGCATTTTCCCATTCCGTGAGAAAACGCCGCCGCTTGAGCGTGTCGAGAAATGTCATCAACGCCGGTTCCAGCACGATCGTGGAGCCTTGGCTGGCGCTGTCGAGCGGGGGCAAGGGTGCCTCTGCGCCCCCATCTCCCCCTTCGCCCGATAACAGATGCTGCACAAAGCCCGTCGCCGCGCCCGATGCCCCGGTGTCTTTCGAGACGAATGCCGTGCGCATCATCGTGATCGGGAAATCGGAGGGTAGGATGGTTTCCAAAGCCCCGCCGGGCACAAGACGCGCCGCCGCATAGCTGCCCAGCACGTTATAGGCCATCACCAAGCGGCCACTGGCGAGATCGTCAATCATGTCGCCCGAACAACAGTAAAGCTGTGCGCCAAGGCCGCCCATCACCTCCATCAGGCGCCAATAGGTCTCGGATGCACGGGCATCCTGCGTGGCAAAGAGATAGCCGAGGCCCGATTTGCGAATGTCATAGGTTCCGATCTTGTTGCGGAAGATTTCGGGGTGATCGCGCATCTGCCGGATCAGATCCTGGCGCGTCTTGGGAATGTCGCGCCCGGCAAAGGCTGCGCGGTTGATCACGATGGCGGCAGGCTCGGCGGTGAAGGCAAACAGGCTTTGGCGCCATTGGGCCCAACCCGGGTGGGCCACGTCATTCAGGCGCAGGGCATACCCGTCATTGGCAAGTTTCAACTGCAAATCCATCGCGCTGGAAACCACCACGTCATAGGCACCGGGATCGGCGCGAAATAGGCGGTCGATCTCCGCGGTGGAGGTCACGAGGTATTCCACCCCGGTCTCGGGCGTCTCTGCCACGAACGCCTCGATGATCGGTGCAAACACCGCCGTATCGGTGCTGGAAAGAATGCGCAGCACCGTTCCGCTGGCCGATGGGTTGAACAGGCGACGATCTTCCCAATCCTGCGCATATGCCAGAACCGGCATCACCATCAGCATCAAAATGACAGGCAAACGCATGCGCCCCCTCCTTCCCGGTTTTCCAGCGTCAGCGCGCCATCATGGGCGGCCGCCACATCATGGGCGATGGTCAGCCCCAGCCCCGATCCAATCGTGCCCTCGGCATTGCGCCCCCGCTTAAACCGAGCCGTCAGTGTATCCATCTCGTGCAGTGGAAAACCCGGCCCGCGATCCTGAATCGTCACGTTGGGCCGCGGCCCCCGCCACACAGCAATCTCAACGGTGCTTTCGGGCGGAGCATATTTTAGGGCATTGTCGATCAGATTGCGCACCGCATTCTGGATTTGCACGGGATCGCCCAGGATTGGCACGGCCCCCTCGGCCTGAAACGCAAGATCGAGGTCTTTCATGTCGGCGACAGGCGTCAGGCGTTGCACAAGATCCCCAACAAGCTCAGCCAGATCGACATCCTGCAAAGTCAGGTGATCGGCCCGCACCGTGATCATGGCGTGATCCAGCAACTGGCTGGCCGCCCGAGAGCTTTCATCGATTGCGCGCACCATGGCGCGCAAAGCCTGCCGGTTTTCTGCCTTGTCGACCCGCTGCAGCGTGGCCTCTGCATGGGCGCGCACGGTGGCCAGCGGCGTGCGCACGCGGTGGGCGGCCTCGGCGATGAAATCCTCCGATTGGCGCAGGGACTGATCCAACCGCCCCATGAGCGAGTTGAGGGAGGTGACAAGGGGCGCCATCTCTGTCGGGACAGGCTTTCGGAACGCGCTCAGATCTTGCGGGCCGCGGCGGGTCACGGATTGGGTGAGGGTCTTGAGCTGGCCAATGGTCGTCGAGGTGGCCCAGAAGGACAAAAGCGCCGCAAGTGCAAAAAACCCCGCCCCGAGCAGCGCCGCATTGCGCGAAATCCGTTCCAGCGTCCCTGCAAGCTGGTCCTGTGTCTGGGCCAGTACAATGCGGATCTGGGTGCGGTCATCCGCGCCAATCAGCGTGCGCGTGTCGGTAACCACACGCACATCCGCCCCGTTGAACTCTGTCGATTGAAATGTCGGCTGCCCATCCGCCTGATTGGCCGGCGCATCCAAACCCTCATAGCCCGACAGGAACGTATCATCGCGATAAATCGCGTAGAAAACCCTGTCATCAGAAGCATTGGCAAGCATCGAGAAAGACGCATACGGCAGATCGATCTCGACCTGCCCATCATGAATAGCTGCCGCATCAAGGATAGACGCCGCCGCAGCGCCCAAAATGCTGTCCTGTCCCTCCTGCGCCACTTGGGCGGCAAAGTTGCGCGTGACAAGAAACAACAGCAAAGCCAGGAGGGCCGCCCCCCCGATCAAGGACACAACCAACTGATTTCGAAGGGAACCAGAGACGGGTAGCCTAGCCATCTTGATCCAATCTATAGCCCAGCCCGCGCAGGGTTGTGATCTTTAGCGAAGAGGCTTCAAGGTGTTTGCGCAGCCGGCCAATATAAACCTCGATCGCATTCTCAGAGGCATCATCATCGTAGGAGAACAGCCTGTCTGCCAGCTTTTGCTTGGACAGGATCTGGCCCGGGGCACCCAGCAGTTGCTCGAGCAGGCGCAGTTCCCGGTTGCGCAGTTGAACAACCTCCCCGTTCACAGTGAGATGCCCCGCAAGCGGGTCAAACACGACCCCGCCCATCGACACGACAGAGCGTGACTTGCCCGCCATTCGGCGCAAAACAGCGCGACATCGCGCCTCTAGTTCAGCATGGTCGAACGGCTTGGTGAGGTAGTCATCCGCGCCAAGGTCCAGCAGACCGATCCGGTCAGACACTTCGCTGCGGGCTGTCAGTACGATCACCGGTGTGTCCCGCTCACTGGCCCGGTGGCGTTTGAGGAATTCCCGGCCATCCCCGTCGGGCAACATAATGTCCAAAAGAATGAGATCATATTCACCGGTTTCCACGAATGCCGAAGCATCTTCGAGGGTGGCGGCATGGTCCACAACATGCCCGTCCAGCCGCATCCGGGAAGAGACGGCGTTTGCAAGCTCCTGATTATCCTCAACAAGCAGGTATTTCATTGGGTCCGTAGATCTTTGCGTCGGCGTGACAGGTTTGTGTCAGGTTGCTGTGAAATCATGCGGCAAGCTGAGCCGCGAAGCGGCAGCTTGTCAAACGGGAGGAAAAAATGACGACATTGAAACTGGGCCGTCGCGCCCTGATGGCCGCCGCTGTGGCGGCGCTTGGTTTTGCAGGCCCCGTCTCCGCTGGCGGACACCAGGTTGTGGAAAGCATTCACTTCCTGATCCCCGGGGGCGCCGGAGGCGGCTGGGACGGGACCGCACGCGGCACCGGAGAAGCCCTGACAAACGCAGGCCTCGTGGGCAGCGCATCCTATGAAAACATGTCCGGCGGTGGCGGCGGCAAGGCGATCGGCTACCTGATCGAGAATGCTGACAGCAACCATGGCACGCTGATGGTGAACTCCACGCCCATCGTGATCCGCTCGCTCACAGGCGTGTTCCCACACAACTTCCGGGACCTGACGCTGGTCTCTGGTACGATCGGTGACTACGCCGCAATGGTGGTGGGCAAAGACAGCCCGATCAACAATATGGCAGACCTGATTGCCGCCTATGAGGCAGACCCATCTGCCACGGCCATTGGCGGTGGCTCGGTGCCAGGCGGTATGGACCATCTGGTTGCGGCCATGGTCATGGAAGCCGCTGGGAAGGACGCGCTTGGCGTCAAGTACATTCCCTATGATGCAGGCGGTAAGGCAATGGCTGCCCTGCTGTCTGGTGAGATCGCAGCGCTTTCGACCGGCTTCTCAGAGGCCGTTGACCTCGCAAATGCCGGCGAAGTGAAGATTATCGGCGTCACGTCAGCAGAGCGCGTGCCCGCAGCCCCCGATGCGATGACCATGATGGAACAGGGCATCGACACCACCTTCGTGAACTGGCGTGGGTTCTTCGGTGCGCCCGGCCTGCCGGCTGACAAGCTGGCGATGTACCAGGATGCGATTGCCAAAATGTACGAAACCCCGGAATGGGAAGAGGTGCGCGCCCGCAACGGATGGGTGAACATCCACAACCCCGGTGATGATTTCAAAGCTTTCCTGGAAGATCAGGAGCAAGTCATCGGCGATCTCATGAAGAAGCTGGGCTTCCTTTAAAAATCAAGGTGCGAGGGGTTCCACCCCTCGCGCTCCCCGAGGTATTTTGAGCAAGAGGAAGGGGAGACCGCGCGCGACCTCCCCCAGGTTCGAAGGCACAGCCTTCCCCTTGCACGGTCATCGGCTCCTCAGCCTGTACCGTAAGGCAAGAACAACCAAAACTGGTTAAAATTTGCTTTCCTTTTGCCCAAAATACCTTGGGGTGAATTGAGCCAAAGGCTCAAGAGGGGCAACGCCCCGTCGCACTTGCCTAATCACGGGGGGAGACATGGCACTTGATCGTTGGATAGCGCTTGTTTTGCTCGGCATCTGCCTTGCATACGGCTATGCGGCTTGGTTCACGATGGATGATAACCTGGCGCCTTTCATGCGGCGCAATCCAATCTGGCCGAGCACCTTCCCCAAGATACTGTCTGTCCTTGGTATTATCGCCGCATCGGTCATTTTGCTGGGCTTGGAGAAATCCGAAGATACCAAGGACGCGGAAATCGATTATCGCCGCCTTGGCGAATATAAAACCGGCCAGGCAGTGCTGCTGCTCGTGCTCATGGTGGCCTATGCCCTTTGTTTGCGGCCGGTTGGGTTTCTCTTGTCCACAACCGTTTTCCTGATCGCGGGCTCCTTCATGCTTGGGGAGCGTAAGTGGCATGTGATGATCCCTGTCGCGGTGATCGCGACGGCATCTGTCTGGTATCTGGTGCAGGAAGTTCTGGGCATCTACATGCGGCCCCTTCCCGGCTTTATTGGAGGCTGACGACATGATCGAGGGACTTTTGATCGGCTTGCAGACAGCCTTTTCCCTGCAAAATCTGCTCATGGTCATAGGTGGGTGCTTGATCGGTACCTTCATCGGCATGCTGCCCGGTCTGGGCCCAATGTCGATCATTGCGATCATGATCCCGGTTGCGATTTCCATGGGCGATCCTTCTGCTGCGCTGATCCTCCTTGCAGGCGTTTACTACGGCGCAATCTTTGGCGGCTCGACCTCCTCTATCCTGCTCAACGCACCGGGCGTTGCCGGGACGGTGGCATCAAGTTTTGACGGTTATCCGATGGCCCGACAGGGCAAGGCCGGCAAGGCGCTGACCATCGCCGCCATTGCAAGCTTCATGGGGGGGACGATCGGGGCCATTCTGCTGATGGTATTCGCCCCGGCCCTATCTTCCGTGGCGCTGCTGTTTCACTCTGCGGAATACTTTGCGCTGATGGTTGTTGGTTTGTCCGCCATCGCGGCGTTCGCCGGGTCCGGTCAGGTGGCAAAAGCCCTGATGATGACGGTGCTCGGCCTGATCATGGCCACCGTCGGGGAAGGCGCATTGTTCAATCTGCCCCGCTTCACGATGGGCATCATGGATCTGCAATCCGGCTTTGGGTTCATTACCCTCGCAATGGCCATGTTCGCCCTGCCCGAAGCGCTCTTCCTCGTGCTCAAACCACGCGAGATGCGTGACAGCGGGGAAGGCGAGATCAAGGATCTGCGCATCAATGCGCAGGAAGCCAAGGCGATTGCCCCGGTGATTGGGCGGCAATCGTTGCAAGGCTTCTTCATCGGGGTTTTGCCAGGCGCAGGGGCGACGATTGCCAGCTTTCTTGGCTATGCCGTTGAGCGGAATATTGCTCCGCGGGAAGAGCAGGAGCAGTTCGGAAAAGGCTCGATCAAAGGGCTTGCCGCACCCGAGACGGCAAACAATGCGGCCTGCACCGGCTCGTTCGTACCTTTGCTGACTTTGGGCATTCCGGGCTCGGGCACCACGGCGATCCTGCTGGGGGCGTTGATCGCGTTGAACGTCACGCCCGGGCCACGGCTGATGCTGGACGAGCCGCAGATTTTCTGGGCGGTGATCATGTCAATGTTTATTGGCAACCTCGTCCTGCTGATCCTCAATCTGCCGCTGATTCCCTATATCGCAAAGGTCCTGTCGATCCCGCGCAACTATCTGATCCCCTTCATTTTGTTCTTTACGATGATGGGGGCCTATATCGGGCAGAACAACGCGACCGAGCTGTTGTTGCTGGTAGGGTTTGGGGTGTGTGCAACGGCATTGAAATTTGCCAATTACCCTCTCGCGCCTCTGCTGATCGGCTTCATTCTCGGTGGGATGATGGAAGACAATTTCGCCCGCTCCATGCAGCTTTATGACGGCATCGCCTTCATCTGGGAGCGCCCGATGACACTGGCCCTTCTGGTGATCGCGGCCATCCTGATCGTCTTGCCCAGCTTTCGGGCGCATCGGGCACGCAAGCGCTCGATGGAGGTGGCAGACGGCGATTGATCGCCGCTCAGAGCTTTCCCAAACCTCATGTGCCGCCCCCTTGCCTTGGGGCGGCATTTTTCATTCAGCCCTTCCCGGGGGCGCGCGCCTGCGCGGCAGGGCGCATAGCATGGACAAACAGCAGCAGCGCCGCTGCTCCTGCCGCACCGATCCAAAGCAGATCGACCTTGAGCATCAGCGCCACAGCCAACAGCAGTCTGAGCGCAATCTCGCCTGCTGAGAGCCGCTTGCGATCAAAACCGGCCAAAGCGGATGAGAGCAGGTAGAGCGCCAGGATCAGCCGGGCCAGCAGCATCGCCAGCGCACCCACATGCAACTGTCCATCATAGCCGGGCAGGAATGTGCTGCCCCCCGGTGCGTTCGGGTCTATCACGGCCTCGGGGATCAGCAGCAATTCTGGGTGAAAGGCAAAGATGAAGGGCACAACGAACATCACTATGCCCGACTTCACAGCAGACACCGCCGTTGCCATGGGCTCTGCCTTGGTGATCGTTGCGGCCGCAAAAGCCGCAAGCGCAACAGGCGGCGTGATCGCGCTGGCGACGGCGAAGTAAAAGATGAACATATGCGCGGTGAACAGCGACAGGCCCAGCCCCGCCAATACAGGGCCCATCAACAGCGCAGCATTGATGTAGGCGGGCACCGCCGGCATCCCCATCCCAAGAAGCACTGCCAGCAACATCGTGAGCAAGAGCGCGAGGAACTGGAAGCCCTGCGATCCGCCACGGCCAAGCTCCAACCCGTTCAACCAGGCGAGCACGTCCAGCGACAGAAAGACCGGCAGGCCCGTAAATGACAGGCAGAAATCGATGATCGAGACCGCGAGAAACATCAGGTAAAGCGTTGCAATCAGGATGCCCGCCTGGCTGAGCGCATCAATGATCTTGCGCGGCTTCGCGCGCACCTCTGGATCAACAAAGAGCAACAGCAGCAGGAGCATCACCGCCCACCAGCCCGCAGCCCCCGCCGCACCGGCTGAATTCTGGATCGCCTGCTGCACCCAGCTGAGGCTCTGCACCTGACACCCGGCGTCGGTGATCAGACGCTCTGCGCCCAGCAGGCCACCCAGCAGGCCACAGCCCACGGCGTCTTTCGGTGTCAGCAGCAGCGCAAGGATCAACAGGATCGGGCCAAAGATCATCAGCAAGTTAAGCCCGTCCTGCCGGTCCAGAAGCATATCGTCTGTCAGTTCCCCGATCGCTGTGATGTTCTGCTTGCGCGATTGGAACACCGCAGACAGGAACAGGCAGCAAAAATAGGCCATTGCCGGGATGATCGCGGCCACAATCACGCTGGAGTAGGGGATCGCCGTCAACGAGGCCAGAACGAAAGCCGCCACGCCCATGACAGGCGGCATGATCGACCCACCGGAAGAGGCCGCCGCCTCGACCCCGCCCGCAAACACTTTCGAAAATCCACGTTTCAGCATCATCGGTATGGTGAGCACACCGGTGGACAGCACATTCACGATCGGCCCGCCCGAGATTGTGCCAAACATCGCCGAAGACACGATGGCCGCATGGGCCGGCCCCCCGCGCAGGTGCCGCGTCCACCGAAAGGCCAGCTTGATCAATGAGCGCCCGCCAGCCGATGTGCCAAACAGCGAGCCCAGCACGAGATAGGGGAAGATCGTGTTCAGGACGATGTCCATGAAACGGCCCAACAGCCCGGTTGAATTGTTCACAAGAACATCATGCACCCGGGGCCGTCCGTCTGACAAAAGACGCGGTTCACCCGCCAGCTTCGTCACGAAATACTTGTTCATGTCCTCGACGCCATAGACGTACCAGACAAGGACCGTGATGATGGTGTAGGCCGAGATCAGGATGGCGACGATCACCAGTGGCAATCCCCAGACCTTCACGTTGTAGGCAAGGAACACCACGATCGCGAGTCCGACGATCAGCACCAGCCAACCGCCTGTGGTGTTCACGCATTGCGGATCTTCCACAGTAGTTGGGGCTGGCAGGCCAAAGCTCGCATTGAAATCCGCCGCCGCCTTCAGGCTTTCGGCGATCAGGCGGGCCCGATCCCCCGTGATCCGGTCAATCAGGCAGATCGACTCGATCTCGACGAGGTAGGTGAACGAAACGGTGAAGGCCATCGCCACCAGCGCAATGTCCAGAAACAGGCCAAGGGCGCGGCGGGCCGCTGAGCGGTCCTGCCAGTCGCGCCACATCGAGTGTTTCAGCACCACGACAAGCATCATTAGCGCAAAGAATGCAGGGTAAAACCATTCGAAGGGAAACTTGCGCAGTTGCAGGCCCGGCTGATCGAACAGGGTGGAGATAAAGCCATCATAGCCGGGAATGCCGGGCGTGGCATTTACCAGACCGATCAGCACCAAGGCGACCGAAAGAACATAGAGCAGCCGGCCAGACAGGCTGCGACGGCCCTGCGCGTCGGTCGTGGCATCGGTCATTGCTGTGTCCACCCCCACCCGGAATTGAAAGGCACCGGGCGCCCAATGAGACGCCCGGCGCGGTGCATCTGCACCTTACTTTGCGCAATCCGGGATCGTGTAGCCAGCTTCTTCCCACGCGGCGACGGCCCCGGGGTGGTATTTGATCGGGTTGGGCCCGCACATATCGGTGATGTCGATATCGGTTTCCCCATGCCACGTGACGGCCATGAACGGGGCCTTGGCATGGTAGATCGACTCAATGTTTTCGATGAAGGCCGCGGTCAACGCCTTGGCCATGTCGAAATCCATGTTGACGTTCACGATATCGGCGCCAACGGTGCCCGGACCACGGAAGGTATCGTCCTCTGACACGATGGTAACGCCCTCACCGTAGCCCATATCGGCCACCGGCATGGAAAACCGCACCGTGCCCGGCAACCGCGCCACGTTCTGGAACGCTTCGCTTTCATAGACCTCCTTCGAGGTTGAAAAGATCGTCATGTTGCCCGAGGCCAGCGCCGCGGAAACGCGCGGGTCGGGGAAAGACATGGGCAGCACGAACGCGTCCGCGGATCCGTCCTGGATCGTCTTTACGGCTTGGCCCCAGTTCACCTGCACACCGGTATAGCCGGTGCCTTCCTCAAGGCCGGTGTTTGTCTTGATCAACAGGCGCGCATTGGTGAGCGCAGCGCCACGCGGCGGACCGTTGTAGATCGTCTTGCCTTCGATGCCATCCCACCCGCTGATGCCCGAGCTGTCATAGGCATAGAGGCCCTGCACCGAGATGCGGTACGTATAAAGGGCCGCGAGATTTGCCGCGAGCGCCGCGCCCGCCTCCTTGCCCAGCCCGGCATAGGGGCCAACCCCGTTTGACATCAGGAAGGGCAGAATGAAGGGCGCAGCCGCAATATCCGTCTTGCCCTCAGCGACATTCTGCACCGAGTTGGTGAGGGTCTGGCCAGCGGTGACTTGAATGTCGGCAACGCTGTTCTGCGCAGCGGCCTCCGAGAGCGCGATGATCGAAATACCGGGCGTCGAGTTCGGCGAGGCGGTCTCGGCCGTGAGGATAGTTTGCGCCTGCGCGCCGCCAACAAGGACGAAAGAGGCAACAACCCCAAGTAGGAACCTGCGTGACATGAATTTCCTCCCTTCATGATCTGTCCTGACGCCCAGCGCCTCCCCGCGCTTGAGTGGGTTCAGGAATCATCGCAAAAAAATCGATTTTTCACTTGCCTTATAACTAATACCTAGAATAATGAGTCTTACAATGCCTGATTTATTGCTTTTTGTTGCGCCAAACACCTGTGCGCGGGTTCCAACCATCGCGTTGGAAGAGATCGGAGTTCCCTTCGAGACGGAGTTGGTGCGCATAGCGATCAACCAACAGGGGTCTCCCGAATTCCTGAAAATGAACCCCAAGGGCAAGGTGCCAACCTTGCTGATCGACGGTGTTCCACTGACCGAAAACGTTGCCATCTTGAGCTGGCTGAACGCCACTTATCCGGAGGCAAACCTGCTGCCCAAGACGGACAATACGCTCGATGCACTGGCCCAAACCGCCGATCTGGCGTTTTTTGCAGGCACCGTACATCCCACCGTTACGCGCATCGCCATGCCGGTCAAGTTCATCGCTGACAAGGCGCTGTCCTTCGAGATCGTGCGGCCCGTGGGCATCGAAGACATGCACAAGATCATGAAGATGATCGATGCCCGGTTGAAAAACGGGCAATGGTGGTATGGCGACAGCTGGTCGGTGCTGGACGGGTATCTTTACTGGGTCTGGGGCCGCATCACCGCAATCGGGTATCCGGGTGAGGGCTTCCCCAATATTCAGCGCCACTTCGAACTCAGCAACGCGCGCCCCGCCATCCAGCGCGCGATGGCCCGCGAAGCGGTCAATGTGGAAATTTTGAAGGCCGACGGCCACTACATGGCGCCGCGATAGACGCCACGGCCTCTCCGTACAGCAGCCCCGGGGGATCGCGATGAATGTTCTTTGGATCATGGCCGATCAATTGCGCTGGGATTACCTGAGTTGCTACGGCGCGCAGCACATTGAGACACCCCATATCGACAGGCTGGCCGCAAAGGGCGTCCGGTTTGACAGGGCCTATGTGCAATCCCCGATCTGTGGCCCCAGCCGGATGAGCTTTTACACGGGCCGCTACGTGCGCAGCCATGGCGCCTGCTGGAACGGATTTCCCCTGCGCGTGGGCGAGCCGACCCTGTGCGACCATCTCCGTGAGGCGGGGGTGACCAGCACCCTTGTGGGCAAAACCCATATGCGTGCCGATCTGGAAGGCATGGCCCGCCTCGGCATCGCGCCGGAAAGCCCGGTGGGTCAGCGGGTCAGCGAATGTGGATTTGAGGTCTTTGTCCGCGACGATGGCACCAATGCGGCCACCGACAAAAACCGCCATGCGGAGGATTACGAACAGTACCTGCGCGATCACGGCATGGGGGGCGACACCCCGTGGGAAGAATGGGCCAACACGGCAATCGCCCCCGATGGCACCAAGAAATCCGGCTGGCTTCTAGAAACGGCGCCCCTGCCCGCCCGGGTGCCCAAGGCCCATTCAGAAACGGCTTGGCTCACAACCCGTGGCATCGAGTTCATCGAAAGCCTGGGCGACAGCCCCTGGATGTGCCATCTGAGCTATATCAAGCCCCATTGGCCTTATCTGGCCCCCGCCCCCTATAACGACATGTATTCCGCCGACGATCTGCCGCCGGTCAACCAACGCGCGGGCGAGCATACCCATCCGCTGATGCAGGCCTGGGCCGAGACACGCATCTGCAAAAGCTTTGCCCGCAAACATGTGCGCGACACAGTAGCCCCGGTCTATATGGGGCTGATCAAAGAGCTCGATGACAACCTAGGCCGGCTGTTCGACTATCTGGAAACCAGCGGGCGCATGCAGGACACGATGGTCGTCTTCTGCTCGGATCACGGCGACAACATGGGCGATCACGGGCTGGGCGAGAAAGACCTGTTCTATGATTGCTCCGCGCGCATTCCCCTGATCATCTACGATCCACGCCACGCCGCCGATAGCACCCGCGGCACCGCCACTGACAAGCTGATCGAAGGGATCGACCTGGCCCCCACCTTTCAGGAATTCCTAGGGGGGCCCCCAAAGCCCCATGTGTTCGAGGGGCGCTCTTTGATGCCGCTTCTGGAGGGCGCAGAGGTGGAATGGCGCGATCACTGTATCTCGGAATATGACTATGCCACCCGGGACGCGCGTGCCGGTGTGGACGTCAAACAGGAGGATGCGCGCCTTGTCATGGTGTTTGATGGGCGCTGGAAATACATCCATGTAGAGACGATGCGGCCCATGCTTTTTGATCTGCAATCCGACCCCGATGAACTGCACGACCTCGGCGAAGATCCCGCCTATGCCCGCGAGATTGACCGGCTGGCAGATCTGCACTTTGCGTGGGCACGGCGTCATCACACCCGGATCACGCGCACACCGGAGATCATCGAGACAATGGCCCGAACGCGCGAGCCCGAAGGCATCTACATCGCCTATTGGGACCAGCAGGAGCTGGAAGCACACGGACTGAAAATGCCGCCCCACATCACGGGATAGGCAGGCCCAGCCGCTGTGTGATCACATCAAAACACGCCGATAACTCTGCCTTTGTGGCTGCCGTGGCCGCCACATAGAAATCCGGCCGCACGATGAAATAGCGCGCGCCGATTTGGGCCATCCAATCGGCATATGTGCTGTCCTTGGTCTGCACGTCCCAGTCCGCGCCCTGCCCGATCGACAGCACCCGTCCGCCCAAGCGATCCAGCTGGGCAAGTTGATCGGCACTCAGCAGCCCCTGCGCATCCGCATCCACTGCAATCACATACCAGCCGGTTCCGACGGCCTGATCAAAGCGGTCCGTCCGCCCGGCATGAGTGACAATTCCCTGGGGCGAGAGCATGCCTGCGTCCGGGGTTTGTGCGCACCAGATGCCGGGGCCAAGGCAGACCAGATCCCCTGTGATCGGCGCATTGTTGCGGGCTGCCAGATCTGCGCGCATGCGCGCGTCGCGAACTGCGGCTTCGTTGGGATCGGTAATGCAGATGATTTCGCCCAGTTCCTGGCTGAACTGGATGTAGTGACGGGCATGGGCGATCCGCTCTGTCTCATAACTGTCCAGAATGGATCGTGGCAGGCGCCCTTCAAGGATCGCAGAAAGCCGCCAGCCCAGCGCCACCGCGTCGCGCAGGCCCGCGCACATACCCTCGCCCGCGAAGGGCGGCATCAGATGGGCGGCATCGCCCGCGATCATGCACCGACCCTTCACCCAGGTTTCGGCCCAGCGCGCCTGAAACTGGTAGACGGCACTGCGCTCAAGCTGGGCGTTTTCCGGGGTCAGGCCCCAAGGCGCAAGAAGCTGCCAAGCCGTTTCCGGCCGCGCGATCTCTTCGGTGTCTTCTCCGGGCAGGACCATGAATTCCCAACGCCGCCGGCCCGGGCCACCGGGTACGATCGTGGTTGGGCGGCGCGGATCGCAAAGCTGCCATTGGGCGGGCGTCACTTTAAAGGACGGCTCCGGAACCATGTCGAGGATCAGCCAATCAAAGAAGTACCCCTTGTCGACCACCGGCAAACCCAACGCTGTGCGCACGAAACTATTGGCTCCGTCGGCCCCCACCACGAACTGGGCCCGCACCGGGCGCTGCGGATCGCCTGTTTCGGTCTCCAACAGGTCCAGCGAAACGCCCTCTGCATCTTCGCTCAGCGCTGCCACCGTGGCGCCACGCAGGATTCTGACGGACGGCAGCTGACCCGCCATGGCAGAGAAACGCCGCTCAAGGTCAGGCTGGTTGAACCAATAGGTAACATGCCAGCCACAGGGCGCGCGGCTTTCCCAGTCAACAATCTGCAAGTTCTCGAGGGCGGCGTTCTTCCAGTAGTAAAGCTCCTTGTGGTTTTCGAAGCCGGGATCGTGATCCACATCAATGCCAAGCGCCGCGAGAATACGGGCAACTTCTGCGTCCATCGTAACAGCGCGCGGGCGATCATAGATGTCGGGCCATTTTTCGATCAGCGTGACAGCGCGGCCCTGTTGGCCCAGCAAAATCGCAAGCAAAAGGCCAACCGGGCCCGCCCCAACGATGGCGACTTCTGTTTCAATGGAAGGATCGAGCGGCTGTGCCATAATGGTTTAACCGTTGCTGAGGCCTTTCAGTCTGACAAGCGGTTTCCGCGTCCGGGCATTGGCACCCTGTGGTTTTTGAGGGGCCTCTGGCGCTTTTTCGGGCCCCGTTCCGACGGGCGGGCCTTCGGGCAGCAAAGCAGCGGCCATGCGGGCCCAATCCTCGGCAAGGGCGTCAAGCGGGGGGCGCATGGCATCCTTTGTGATGCAATACCCCTCAATCAACGGCAAAACGGCGGCTGCAGCCCGATCCAGCTGCGCATCCGGGGTGCCGTCCGGGGCTACAGACGCAAGGGTCGCGCGGTAAAACGCTGTCAACCGCACGTAGTAAGCTGTCAGCCCCTCCTGCATCTTTGGGGCATGGTTGGCAGCTGCCCAGATCTCTTTGTAAATCTTGGCACAGGCGTCGAAATTCGGATGGCGCAAAGCTTCCAGAAACAACGGTTGCAACGCCTCCGCCACGGTGCGGCCAGAGAGCTGAGGGCGCGTTTCAAGGCGTGCTTCATAGGGCGCCAGAAAACGGAGAAGCAGCGCAAGCAGCAGATCCTCCCGGGTCGGGAAATGGTATTGCAGGTTGCCAAGGCTGATCCCGGCGGCCGCAGCGACCTTGCGCATGGTGAGGGCGCCAATGCCCGCCTGCAACAGCAATGTCTCGGTCGTGTCGAGCACGTGGGCCTGCCGTGTCTGTGCCTTCATGTCAAAGCTCTCATCCTCTGGTGATGGGTGATCAATATCCCCATTGACGAAATAGGTCAAACGACCTAAATGCCGATTCCTGAAAATTGGGTCATATGACCTAAAAGGAGATGAAAGATGATGAGAGCCCTGCACAGCAACACCGGTAATCTTGAATTGAAGCCGGGGCTTGAGATGCCCACAGACGGCAAGAGCACCGTGAAAGTCCGTGTTCACTATGCCTCTCTGAACCCGACGGATCTGGATATTCTGAAGGGCGATCTGGATCTTTTCTTCCGGCTCTACCGGGTGAAATCCCCCGTGCGCACGGGTTTGGAATTCTCTGGAACTGTGGTGGAGGGCGACGCGCGCTTTGGTGCGGGCACAAAGGTGTTCGGCTACACCCACCTTCTAAAGGGGCCCAAAACGCATCAGGATGTGATCACCATCCCCAGTGACTACATCGCCGAAATGCCCAGCACGATGAGCTTTGCGCAAGCCGCCGCTTTCCCACTGGGCGCACAGACCAGCCTTGTGGCCTTGCGCGATGTTGCTCGGCTAAAGCAGGGTCAGTCTGTGCTGATCCTTGGCGGCAGTGGCGGGTTGGGCGTCTATGCCATCCAGATTGCGCGCAATATGGGGCTGTCTGTCACTGGCGTCTCCGGGCCGGACGGCTTGGCAACCATGAAAAGCCTCGGAGCGGACAGGGTGATCAACTACCGCGAAACGCCCCTCGCCGAAATCACCGGCCCGTACGATGCGGTGCTCGATCTGTCGGCAAGATACGGGTTGCGCGATATCCGCCACCTGCTCAGCCCAACCGGCATTTTCGTCCCGGCGGATCCAATGAAGAACATTCCGTCATTGCTGACCAATCCGTTGCGCAAGCAAAAGACCGGTTACCTGCTGGTTGATCATGGCAGTCAGGACATGCTCACCGAACTTGCTGGCATGGTTAAGGATGGCACTTTGGTTGCCGGACCATACCGCACCTTCAGCTTTGAAGATCATGATGCCGCCTTTGCCACCCTGACCGAGCCCGGGCAAATCGGCAGAACGGTTCTGGATATGGCCGCCTGAGAACGGCAGGAAACGGAAGGGCAATGGTGCGGCGAAAGACACATCACAAGATCAGACCAGGGCGGGCCGATAGGGCCCGCTCAATAAAGTGGCAGAAGCGAGACCTTTTGCCCCTGAATAAGTCTTAGCGAAAACCATCCAAGCTGTGCCATCGTACGGGAAAGGCTGTCGAAAGGTGGATGCCGTGTCCCATGATGCATTGATGATGATACCCCAAGGTATCGTGATACTTCTGTTCATTTCCCTTGGTGTCCGGATGGGCGGTTTGTCCATCGGCCTTTGGGGCGGGGTCGGCGTTCTGGTGTTGGTTGCTGTATTTGGCCTTGCACCCGGCTCTGTGCCGATCTCGGCAATGCTGATCATCCTGACAGTTGTTACGGCGGCAGGCGCGATGCAGGCCGCGGGCGGGATAGAGTATCTCGTGGGCATTGCCCAACGCCTGATCCGCGCCAATCCCAAACGGGTCACATTCATTGCGCCCTATGTGAGTTGGATTTTCACCATGGGTGCAGGAACGGGCAACGTGTATTACTCACTGCTGCCGGTCATCTATGAAGTGGCCCATGACAACAAGATCCGCCCCGAGCGGCCACTTGCCATTTCGCCGGTTGCTTCGCAGTTGGGCATCACGTCCAGCCCGGTTTCCGCAGCTATGGCCGCAATGGTTGGCCTGATGGCAGGGGTTGGCTTCACCATTGTCGACATTCTGGCCATCGTCATTCCATCCACCGCGGTTGCGATCTTTGCCGGGGCCTTGGTGATGTCCTTCAAGGGCAAAAGCCTCGAGAATGATCCCGTGTATCAGGCCCGGCTTGCCGCCGGTCAGGTCGCCCCGCCGGAACCTATCGGAGACGAGGGCGGAGCCTTGCCCCCCGAAGCGCGCAGGTCTGCCTACCTGTTTTTAGGCGCAGTTGCTGCGATCATCTTCTTTGGCCTCTTCCCGGGGCTGCGGCCAGGCTATGTTGATGCAAGCGGCACGCCCGGCAGCATGAGCATGACGCAGTTGATCCAGGTGATCATGTTTACAGCCGCCGTGCTCATCATCGCTTTCTGCAAAGCAGACCCCAAAGACGTGCCGGGCACCAAGATCTTCACAAGCGGTGTCATCGCGGTGGTGGCCCTCTTCGGGGTCGCCTGGATGGCCAACACCTTCATCGAGGCCCATCGCGACACGATCATCGCAGGCCTTGGCGGCGTGGCTGAGCAGTTCCCGATGGCCATTGCCTTTGCGCTCTTTGCGGTGGCCGCGCTGACAACCTCGCAATCCTCCACCACCCTTGCGATCATCCCCATCGGCCTGACCCTTGGCATCCCCCCGCAGTACCTGATCGCCATGTGGCCTGCCGTTGTGGGCATCTATTTCTTCCCGGCCAATGGCGGGCAGATCGCAACCATCAACATAGACCAGACCGGCACGACCAAGATCGGCAAGTTCGTCATCAACCACTCGTTCTTCCTGCCGATGGTGGTTTGCGCGGTGACGGCTGTCTGCGTCGGGATGGCGGTTGCAACAGCCCTTTACGGCACGGAAGGCGTTTCCGAAGAGGTGCTGCGGAGCCTGTCACAATGAGCGGGCCTGCGGGCCTTCCGCCCACACAGGAGCAGGATCATCCCGGGGCAACCGTCTTTTTGAAGGCCGGCACCCGCTTTGCCCCCGAAGACATGATGACCTACGCGGAGAAGGGCAAAAAGCCTTTCTCTGAAGTGGCCCATAAGATCGATCTGATCTTGTCTGGCCCGCACGCCTCCGCCGCCTTTCCACGCGAGATCGCGCCGTTTCTGGCCGATGAGCTTGGCCAACGTCTGCAATATGATTTCTCCGACATCACAACGGATCCGCTGGCCCGGCTCTGGGCCCAATCCGATCCCCGCGTTGTCTATATCGCCAACCCGGTGAGCCGCCTGATCTTTGATCAGAACCGGCCCCATCCTGACGATGTTGCGGGAATGCTGCGCGGCTTCTTTGACCGGCTGCGCCGGAAAACAGCGGGCGAGGACGTCGGCTTCTCCGGCGTTGATACGGTGCGCGGGGTGACCTTTGGCAATGTCCCGGTGCTGCGCGAACCCGCGGATGACGCCGCCTATGAGGCCCTAGTCGCGGTGCTGAACGAGGCGGCAGGGCGCACCTCTCTGGCCTATGCCGCTGCCCGCGACGCGGTCATTGAACAGGTGATCGAGGCCAAAACCCGCCACCTGCACGAAATCGATCTTTCCACCGTCTCCCATCGGGATTTGCAAAGCGCGACCACGCTGTATGTGCAAAGTGTCCATGACACCATGAACGCCACGGCCACCCCCGATGGCGCCGTGGCCACGCAGCGGGCGAAACCGGATCGATTGCCCTGGCTGGTAGAGCTTGGCAATCGCGGCAACCGCCAAGGGGACGCGCGCGTTCCGGCCACGCCCGGGTTTTTGCCAGCCTCTGATCCGCTGACGATCCCGGGGGCGGAACTGCGCGGCATTGCGGGCGCCCTTTGCACCGCCTTTGGCGTGGAGGATGCGGAGTTTGACGCGGCGATCTCGATCAACGCGCCCTATATCGGCGCCTGGGAAGTGCAGCATATGGCGCGGCTTGTCCGGTCCATGCTGCCACAGGCCTCGGCCATGCGGGCGGATGGCAATCACCTGAAGCTGCGCGCAGGCGTCTACCAATCGGAGTATTTGCGGGAAACGCTGCTGGGCCCCAGCGCCGTTCAAGCACTGCAAACCCCCGGCACCGATTGGCCCATGGCAGACATGGATGGGCTGCGGGCATTTGCCGAGAAACTGGCCGCGAGCCAGGATATCCTCAGATGCCGGGTGACCTCAGCCCTGTAGCGACAACTCCGAAATGCCGGTCAGAGGCGGGGCGCATTGCCCTCACGCTGGCTTTGCTCAAGGGTCAGGATGTCATCTACCAGCAGATCTGACAGACGGATCTGCGCCTCGGTCGGGATCAGCCCCCGGAGTTGCAAATCCAGGAACCGCAGGCAGCAGACACGCAAGAAAGATGTGAAATTACCCACATCATGGCCCGCATCGAGGCTTTCGTTATACAGGCGGTGCAGCAATTGCGGCACGGTCAGGTCATCGCGCTCACCGATGGTTTGCAGCGCCCGCCAGAACAGCTCTTCCAGGCGTACGCTGGTCACCATCCCATCCATTCGAAACGATCGCGTATGGGAGGTCCAGAGCGCCGGATCGGCATTGATAAAAAGCTGACACATGCTCAGGCCCTCCCCAAAATGATCATCTGCCCAGACGTTCTTTGACGTCCGCTGCAAAATCCTCGTAGCGGCGGAGTGACTTCACCTCGACATCCACATGGTGCCCCATCTTCTGCATGATCGGCAAATCAAACAGGATCTGATCGAGCGCATCGGGGCTGTCCACTTCGACGATTGCAGTCACCTTGCGCTCGCCCACAACTTTCCACAGGTCTTTCACCAGGCCCGCAGATTTTGCGCCCAGCGCGGCGTCCGCTTCTTCGGCCCAAACACCCAGCAGCCCCTGCTGCTGCATCGTTGCATCATATTCGACGTTGAAATTGAGTAGATAAAGCATGAGATCTCCTCCATCCGTGCTTTCTGTTTCAGGAAAATCGGCCGCCCTTCTCGATCACCTCGATCTGGTAGCCATCTGGGTCCGCCACGAAAAAGAACCGCGCAACGCGCGTGCCATCGGGGCGGAAATCGACGATATCTCTGGGCTCAAAACCAGCAGCGAGCGATCGCGCGCGCGTGGTTTCGAGATCATCCACGACAAAGGCGATGTGGCCATAGCCATCGCCGAGGTCATAGGGCTCGGTCCGTGCCTTGTTGATGGTGAGCTCGAGTTCGAAATCTGAGCCCTGCGAAACCATGTACACCAAGGTGAAGGTCTCGAAATCGAGCCGATCCTTTACGGAAAGCCCAAACGCTTCTTCATAGAATGCAATCGAGCGTGCCTCGCTGAGCACGCGGATCATGCTGTGGATGAGTTTTGCCATAACCAGCCTCCCTTCCCTGTCCTAACCCGGGAACGAGACGCGGTGGTATTATCAGGCTACTACAGGGTAAGAAACTGGATAATCAAAGCATTGTATAATTAAATCAATATCTTAGATTTTTCAGAATTTGCCATCCAGATGCAATGAACAGCGGGGAGACGCGCGCGCGCCCATTCGAGGGAACGATATCTCTGATTTTCGGCAGAAGCTGCAGAGACTCAAAATACTATTGGGATGGCAGTCCCTGCTGCGCGGTCTGCATGCGCGCATAGCTGCAAAAACAGCGCTTTGCATATTCTACCTTGCGCAGGGAAGTGCCGTCCAACCCCACAGCTTGGCTGCAATCATCTTGCGTTGCACCGGCCATCTGGAAAGCCGGGCCATTGCGCCCGGTCGTGGACAGCGTGGCATAGAGAGCGACCGCGGCCTTCAGGCGCTTCTGCAAATCGCGCTGCAAATCGGCCGAATTTCCGGCATTGTCTGCAATCGGTATCGAACGATAGCTCCGACAGGCGCCCATAATATCGCCCAATGTGACGGTCACACGGCGATTTGCCCGCTGGGGTCCCGCGACGGCGACAACCAAATCCGTCTCGCCCCGGCTGCTCACGTCACCAATCCGGTCGACAGGCACGCCAAGTGCCTCAAGGGCCGCGGCGACATTGCGCGCCCGGCGAAGGCCCAAGTCATAGTTGTAGCCTGAACTGCCAACCGCATCGGTGTAGCCCACCACGACGGTCGGCTTGTAGCTATCTGTGGCTTGCAGCGCTTCTGCGATCTCCACAACCTGAGCCTGTGCTTTGGCATCGAGCGTATCCACGTCAAAGTCAAAGCGCACCGTGCCCACAGTCTGCGCTGTCGCCCAGGCCGGGACGAGCATGAAAAGACACAGAACAAACTGCCGAAAACGTGAAAGCATGACGCCAACTCCGGTTGATTGCTTTGACTGTGCCGTTGGCGACATTTGAACACAAGACCCTCATCCAGCGCCATAATCCCAAAGGACTTGCTCACAGCAACAGTTCGAATACGATGTGGATGGGGTAGGTATCACAGAAAGGGTATGGATGTGTTGAGATCCATCGCGTTCTCATTTGGGTGCGTGCTTGCGTGCACAGCGCCGCTCAAAGCAATGGATTTTCATGATGCCATTCTGTACGTGCTGGAGACACACCCGGAAATCTCGGCGGCCAGCGCCAACAAGCAAGCACTTGAGTTTGAGCTGGATCAGGCGCGTGCGCTGTTTTCCCCCCGGTTCGAATTCGAGGCCTTCGGTGGGATGAGCTACAATGATGGCACCACCACCAATGATTTGGCCTCTGCAGACAGCCCGATCACTGGATATGAATTGTCGGCCCGGATGCGTCAGCTGCTATGGGACGGAGGAGAGACCCGATCTGAGGTCAATAGACAAGCCTATCGCGTCGATGCCGCCGCACTGCGCGTGCTGGAGCGGTCAGAGGTTTTGGGCTTGGAGGCCATACGGCTGTATTCCGATATCCGCCGGACCGAAGAAATACTCGCTTTGGCGCGCGCCAATCTCGCGTATCATCAGGAAGTTGTCAGACGGGTCAGTGATGGGGCAGCTCGGGGCGTTCTGATGGAGTCGGACGCGGCACAGGCCAAACAACGGCTCGCCCTTGCCGAGGACACAGTCATTGATTTCGAGTTTGGTGTCCAATCGACACGAAATGAGTTTCTTCAGATTGTCGGCGTGGATGCGGGTGAGATCGGCCAGGTTCCGAGTATCTCCGGGTCTTTGCCCGCCAGCCTGGACGCCGCAGTTGGCTTGGCACGGCGGTCGAACCCAACATTGCGCTTCTTGCAGGCGGATGTTGGCGCAGCCGAGCAATTGTCTGCGCGCACTGCGGCCAATGCTGTACCCCGCGTGTATCTGGAAGCAGATGGGCGTCTGGGCAGAGATGTCGGCGGGTTTGAAGGCACGCGTCGTGATGCGCGGGTCGGGCTTGTGATGCGCTATGAATTCCAGGGGGGTGCCAAGCGTGCCGCCCGTCAGGAACAAATTCGCCGCGCAAACGAGTCCCGGTCGACATTGCTGCAGCAGACGCGGCTTATCGAACGCGAAGTCCGCCAAAGCTGGGCCGCTTTGGAAAGCGCCAATCGTCGCCTGCGCACAATATCTCAACAGGCCAAACTGTCCCTCGAGGTGCGGCAGGCCTATGAGGCGGAAATTCTCGTCGGGCAAAGATCGCTGTTGGATATCCTGAACGCCCAGACAGCCTATTTCCAAGCGCAGGTCAATTTTATCAACGCCAGCGCCGTAAATGTATTCAGCCAGTACCGTGTCTTGGCAGCCGTTGGCATTCTGTTGCCGTCTTTGGGGCTGGAACCACCCGAAGATGCAAACGTCTATGCGGGTGAGAGCTTGAATGTGCCGGGGCTGAGCATCGACGGGGCGGAAGGGCAAAGCGACTCTGACTCTTTCCAGGACGGGCGCGGGTCTGCGACGGGCGGAGGAGACTGAACATCCCCGAAGCTCAGACCGACCTGCCCGAATGGGAACTCTCTGGCGCACCCGCCGATCCTTTGGCTGCGAGTCTGCGCTTAGGTCTGAGCCAGATCGGTGTCGAGGTGGGGGCCGACACACTTCTTGCAGGATTGCCGCTGCCACCTGATGGCCGCCTGACGCCCGCCTTGGCCGTGCGCGCGCTGGATCAGATCGGGGTCCGTGCGCGGATCACACGGCGCCAAGTGAAAGACATCCCGCCGGCCCTCTTGCCAGCAGTTGTGCTTCTGACGGGGCGGGATGCGGCTGTCTTGCTGCGGCTCGACACAGACGGGGCGCTGCTGATGTGGCCCGCGCGGGGAGATGACCCGGTACATCTGTCGCGCGCCGAGTTCACCGAAGCCTATGACGGGCATCTGATCCTGATGCGCCCAGACCTGGAAGAAGAGGCAACGCGCGACGGGGCACAGGGCCATTGGTTCTGGGCGCCCGTGCGGAAAGCCTGGCCAGACTATCTGCAGGTCATTCTGGCGTCTGCTCTTATCAACCTTCTGGCACTGGCGGTCCCGATCTTCACGATGAATGTCTACGATCGCGTCTTCCCGACAGCGGCCCTGATTACCCTTTGGTCGTTGGTTGCCGGCGTCGGGATCGCACTGGTATTTGACGCGGGGCTCAAGATCCTGCGGGCCGAGGTGGTAGACGCCGTGGGGCGCAGGGTCGATGCACGGGTATCCTCAACCATATTTGCGCATATCTCTGATCTGCGGTTGGATCAGGCTGGGCCCAGCACAGGCGCATTGCTGAACGGGCTCAAAGACTATGAAACACTGAGGGATGTCTTCTCCTCCCAGACTGTTGCGACCCTAACAGACCTTGCCTTCGCCGGCCTGTTCATTGCGGTGATTGCCTATCTGGGCGGCCCGCTGGCATGGCCCCCTGCAATTGCCCTGACGCTGGTCATCGTGCTGGGGGTGGCGCTCCTGCGGCCCTTGCGCCAAGCCTCCGTTGCCGCGCGTGAAACGGGGGCTGCGCGCAACGCTGTGGCAGTAGAAGCGCTATCAGAGCCTGAAACGCTCAAGGCTGTCGCCGGTCAGGGCCGGATGCAGGCCCGGTGGGAGCAACAGGTTGCCCAAGCCGCGAAGGCCGGCGAAGCAAATCGCCGCTTGGCCAATTGGGCCACAACGCTGACGGCTCTGGCGCAACAAGCCTCCTCGATCGCGATTGTGATCATCGGCGTCTATCTGGCTCTTGATGGTCGCATTACGATGGGCGCCGTGATTGCCGCTATGATCCTGTCCGGGCGCGCAATGGCCCCGACCGCCGCCCTGGCAGGTTTGTTTGTCCGGGCGAGCTTTGCTCTGGCAACGCTGCGCAGCCTGACCCAAGTGATGGAACAGCCTTCAGATCGCATTACCGCTGCGCCCGCGCTAGACACCGGGCTGAGCGGCGGTGCCTTGGAATTGCAAGGCGCAGGCCTGACCTATCCCGACGCCCAGGTTGCCGCGCTGCGGGATGTGACTCTGTCTCTGCCGCCGCGGGGGCGGCTGGGGGTGATTGGCCCGGTCGGCGCGGGCAAGACCTCCTTGGTGCGGATGCTAGCCGGGCTTGCGGCCCCAACCGAGGGCATGGTTCTGGGAGACGGGCTGAATATGGCCCAGATCGCTCCTGCGCGACTGCGGCGCGACATCCAGTATGTCCCGCAGGAACCCGTTTTGTTTACGGGCACTTTGGCCGAGAACATCGCCTTTGGCCGCCCGCAAGCCACCGGTGCAGATGTGCTGCGCGTGGCGCAGATGGTCGGGGTGGATCGGATCGCAGCCAGTCACCCGCAGGGCTTTGCCATGCCAATTGACGAGAAAGGGCGCAATTTGTCAGGGGGGCAACGGCAACTGATCGCATTGGCCCGCGCTTTGCTGCCAGACCCGCGCGTGCTGATCCTCGATGAGCCAAGTTCCTCGATGGATAATGCTTCAGAACGGATGCTTGTGGCGCGTCTCGCCCAAATACTGCGCAAGCGGCCTATGACGCTTGTCATCTCCACCCACCGCACGGGCCTTTTGGCACTGGTGGACCAACTCGCGTTGATCGAAGGCGGGCGGCTGTCGGAATTCGGGCCAAAAGCTGATGTGCTGGCGCGGCTGGAGTCACGCGACAATGGCTGATCAAGACTGGGATCTGCGCAATTTTGTCCACGGTGCGGAGGTGGATAGCCTTCATCGCCCCCGACGAACACGGTTATTGCTTTTGATCGCAGCACTGGCCTTGATCGGGTGCGGGATATTCTGGGCAGCCAACGCGCCGATCGAAGAGGTCGCCCGCGCGGGTGGCCGGATCATTCCCTCCGGCAAGGCGCGGGTAGTCGAAAGTCTGGAAGGGGGGATCCTGAGCGACCTTGCCGTCGCCGAGGGGGACGCCGTGGAGGCCGGGCAGGTCTTGGCCCGCATTGATGACACGTCTTCAGCCGCAAATCTGGGGGAGCTTCAGGCCCAGGCGCAAGCGCTCAGGGCACGAGACATCCGCTTGGCTGCAGAACTGGAGGGGAAGGAGGCGTTGGATTTCGGTGCAGGCACCATCGCACCTGACAGCCCCGTAGCACTTGCCGAGATCGCCAGCTTTGAGGCCCGCGTTGCCTCGACATTGGGGCAACGGGCTGTGCTTGAAGCGCAGGCAGCGCAACGCCAGCAGGAAATCACCGAAATCGAAGCCGCGCTTGCGCGGGTCGGTGAAACGCTGGAACTGTTGGAAGAAGAGATCGTACTGAAAGAAACCTCGGGCGTTGTTCCGCGCGCCCAGATCCTGCCATTGGAACGGGAATTGACCACCCGACGGCAGGAGCGGGACTCGCTGCTTTCGCGTCTTGAGCAGGCCCGGTTTTCCCTGACAGAGGCGCAGGCGCGGCTGCAAGAGGCCGAACTGCTGCGCCGGGCCGAGATCAACCTTGAACGCTCTGCCACAAGGGCCGAACTTGCCGTGATTGACGAAAGCCTGAAATCGGCCTCGGACGTGGTGTCGCGCACGGCTTTGCGGGCCCCGGTCGCGGGGCTGGTTTCAGCCCTCAATGTCAACACGCGCGGTTCGGTGATCGCTCCGGGGGAAGAAATTCTGCGCATCGTGCCTCAGGACGAAGGGCTTTTGGTCGAAGCGCGCCTGCGGCCGGAAGATGTGGCATTCGTTCGGCCCGGTCTAAGCGCACAAGTGAAACTGACCGCTTTTGATTTCACGATCTACGGCAGCTTGGAAGGGCTGGTGCAGCGCATCGGCGCAGATGCACAAACCGATGAAGCGACCGGCGAAGTGTATTTTCCGATCTATGTGGAAACCATCGTCAATTATCTCGAACGTGGCGCCGAACGGCACGATATCCGCCCCGGCATGGTGGCAGAGGTCGATATCCTGACCGGGGAGCGCATGGTCCTCGATTACCTGTTGAAGCCATTCCGAAAAGCCCGCCTCGAGGCGCTGCGCGAACGCTAAAGACCAACGCAGCCCGTCGAGCCAAACAAAGAAGCTTGCGCCTCTCAGGATTTTGCGTTTTCCAGCGATCCCCGTGACAGTATCGGCCGCAGAAGGCCGTCAGATTTCATGGCCCGTTCTGAGTCGCCCTTGAAACGGGATATGAAAACACTCTCGCAAACTCATATGGTCGCGGTCGCCTGTGCGCCGGACGCATCTTCGAAGATCACTTCGACATCGGCAGCAAAGCCAGTACCTGTCTCGATGCTGGCGACAACCGTGTTGTTGACACTCAGAGCGCCAGTGGACGGGTCATAACCCACAAGATCACCAAGGTTTTGGCCTGAGCCGAGCTGAACAAGCGCGGTCAGATCCACCTGATCGCCTTCTGTGCCGTTGCTGGCACCCTTGTAATCGAGGATTTGATCGCTGCTTGTCAGGTCGTCCAGCACGAACCGGTCTGCGCCGGCACCGCCCTGCAAACGATCGCTTCCGGTGCCCCCGGTCAGCGTATCGTCTCCGCTGCTTCCGATGGCCCAGTCGTCCCCATCGCCCAGATCTATATCAAAGCCAGCACTGCTATTGCCCAGGTTGATGAAATCAGACCCCCCCATGAGTTTAAAGCCTGCAATCTGCGCATAGGGTGTCTGCGCATCCAAAAGCACCGCATCATCGCCCGCGGTGGCCTTGGCGATGCTGCCTCCAGCTGCTGCCCCGGTTACGTCATCCATACGGTCGCGGGTGACACCATCAGGATCTGCCAGCGTACCATCAGCCGTCATTTGCAGCGTGTCGATGGTAAGTTCGGCACTGGCCTGCGCGGTGGCAGGTTGGGCATTGGCGTCTGTGACATCGTAGGTGACAACCGGGCTGCCCACATACCCATCAGGCACCGAAACTTGAAGGTCATTCGCCAGTGGAAGCAGCACAACATCCGCATCCGTCGTGGCAAAACCAGACAGCGTCAATGGGGTATCCGGATCAGTTGTGTTGGCCAGCAGGTCGGCAAAGGGAATGGTGAATGTGGTTTCCGTCGACGCGACCTGTACCGGGCCAGACACATCAGGCTGGCCATTGATCGTCAACGTAAAGGATCCTGAAGGCGCGGTTCCATCGCTGGTATCCACCGTCACATCAGCACTCAGCGTGTCGGCAAAGCTGCCCGGCAGAGTAAGCGCAAGGGCCGCGAGGGCCGTGGCATAGTCCGCGACACTGGTCGTCCCACGGGTGAAGGTCAGCGTATCACCCACAATGGTTCCCGATGTCGCTCTGCTGCCCGAAGGAAGCGTTTGGTCGAAAACGATGCGGACTTCTTCGAGCGTTTCGCCATAGCTCGACGTCACCTGAGCATCAATGCCGAGGTCAAAGGTAAGATCTGATCCGGTCTGGACGGCACTGTCGGGTTGCGGGTCCACGGTGACAGTCAGATCAAGGGTTGCCGAGATCGCAATGGAGACAGGCTGGCTCACGCCTGTGGAGTCCTCGGTCGAGGTCACCAGAAGTGTTCCCGTCAATGCGCCAGTCGGTGCGCCATCATAGCGAACATCGGTATTGAAGTCGGCCGGGAACGTCAGTGTGAGCGCCGTAAACGCGGCTTCTGACCCGGTGAATGTGAAGGCTCCGCCTGCTGCCGGATCATAAGTGACAGTGCCGCTTGGCGTGCCACCGATCACAACGCCCGCGGGCAAATTCGCCAGCGTTAGCGTGACCGTGTCCACCGCTTCAATGGGTGCGTTTCCGTCCGTGTCGTTGATCGCGATGTTCGAGAAGGCCGAAGGTGTGATCACGATGTCAGCGTCGATTTCCACCGTGTCAAACGGCGTGACGGTCAGATCAATATCCCCCGCAGGGGCAATGGACAGGCTGACCGTACCCGTCGCGGTTTCCGTATCGGTAAACAGGGTGCCTGTGTCCGTTGTGACCGCGTTGATGACAAAATCCACATCGCCTGCGAAGTCCACCAAAGGCCTGATTGTAACCACACCATCCGGCACGGTTGAGGCAGTGGTTCCGGTGCCGGGGATGGTGACCACGCCACCGACAGGGGTTTGCACGACGCCATCCAAAAGGATCTCTACCCCCGCAACTGCGGGAATTTCGAATCCAATCACCTCATGGGCATCGGGACTGCTGGCCTCAAGCGTCAGCGTGTAGGTTTGCCCATCATCCTCCACACCCGCGATCGGATCGACTGACGCCGTCAGGGTTGGGGTGTCCGCGTCTGGTCGAACCTGGAAATTGAATACTTGGTCACCTTTGTTCTGATCAGAATTGGCCGCCTCAAGCGTGGTGACGGAGATGGTCAATGGAACCGACGCGGGTATCGAGGGATCAAGCGCATCTGGCGTTCTTGCATGCTCTGGCTTTAGCCGCAGGGTAATCTGCTGATAGGCCGCCAAAGACATCGTGTAGCTGCCATCGCCATTATTGACGAACCCGTTGCCTGCGGGCCCATCGACCAAAAGGTAATCCGGCACGCCCGAAAGTGTGATGGTGCGCGCCTCAGATCCATCCTGATCCGGGCTGTCAGCATCCAGCACGGAAGCAAGCCGGAATGCCACATCCTCGATGGCTGTGATTGTGGGCGTGCCCGAAAGGTCAACAAAGGGCTGCCCGGTTTCCGTGTCTATCACCGTGTCGTCGAAGATGAACTCGGGGACATCCGCAACCGGGATCACCTGTACCATTTTGGTGACCGAGTTCGTCTTTGTATCACCGTTCAGATCTTCTGTGGTGGCCTCGACAGTCACGCTCAGATCGCCGCTATAGTGCTGACCCGCGCCCAGTTGCAGCCCGGCCAGATCTGCCGGATCTATGCTGTAGACAACGGTCGATCCCTGTTGGGCCCCATTCAACGGATTGCCACTCGCATCATAGAGTGCGCCACCATTGGCAGAGTCCACCTTCACGACAACCTGACCGGTCAGCCTCTCACCACCGTCGATTTCAGAGATGGTGAGACCCAGATCTCCAAGCGTGTCTTCATCAAAGCTGCCACCCGAAATGGCAATTTTCGGACCATCGGCAACGGGGATAACATTGAAGGAGAAAGTCGTTCCGCCTGATGTCACAGTTCCGCAGGTGACATTCTCAAGGACAAGGCTTGCATCCAGTTTGGAGAAGTCATCATAGGGATCGTCGGGACCCAGAGTATTGGCATCGCCAAAATTGTTGAACGGAGAGCTTTCATGCTCCGGCGGTGTTAGCAGCAACTTACCGCTGGATTGAGTGGGGTCACTCGGATCGATACCCAGCTTGCTGATATCAATCACATAGACCCCTCTCGTCGGGTCCAGAAGAACTGCCCCGGTGGGATCGGATGACAGCACTGCCCCGGCGGGCAAGTCAATCGCGATCCCAAAGGCTCCGTTTACATTGTTCGGCAAGTTAACCAAATCATTCAGGTCCTGATACGGGCCCGACGGTGTCATATGCAGGGTCAGCTCAATGACGGTATCTTCATCGCCACTGCCGGTTGTGTAGAGCACTGGCAGAGGAAGGTGCTGATCTGGCGTACAAGGGTCACCTCCACCGCCGTCAGCCGGCAGCGCCACGATGGCAAAATCAAAGGTTTCTACCGCATAGCCCTTGTTGACATTGAGCGAATGCAGATCTGCCTGGCTCACAGACGATGGATCAAACGGAGCGGCGTCATCCTCAACCACAATGGCGTTAAAGGTCATTGGATAGTATTCGACCTGGGCGCTGGCTTTGACATGCACTTCTATGCCCGGAAGTTGCGCCTCCGAAACAACGTAAACGCTGCCATCGGCAGAGGAAGGCTGAACACCCAAAAACACGACATCAGGCGAGACGTCTGAGATCACATAATATAGCGTCTCGGATCCATCAAAGCTGCCCAAAGGCTTACTTTCAGTCATTTGCGCTGACAATTCAGTCGCAGAGGTGAAAAGCGCAAGCGGGCCGACGATACCAAATTCCAGATCGAAGTTTCTCAGACGCTGATTTAGGGCGAAGGACTCGCCGGAGCGCCCCGCATAGCCATAGACGAGGTCCGCATTGGAAATGCCGCCCGTGCTGTCGGTCGGGCGGAACACGGCCGCAATGGCGCTATCCTGTATCCCATTAGGATCATTGGATGGATCCGGGTCTTGGCCATCTGCATCCGGCATGTCCGCCACGCCGGTGACCTCAACGGTGACCGTGCCTGTGGCCGTTGTGAGCTCAGTCGCATCCAGCGTTTCGACATAGGTCATCGTCACGTCGAACGTGGTATTTTCGTTGCTGTCCTGTCCCTGTTGTATGTGCAAGTTGAGCGCTTGAGCAGGGGTGACCTCAAGGGTGCCTGCTGGGGTCAAGAAGACTTCGTCAGCAACATCAGAAGATGTGAAAAACCGCGGGATGCGGCCTTGGCTATCGGGCTGCACGTTCGAGATCACCACCATGCCGGTGATTGCTTCCGGGCTGCCGGGCGAATTGTTCGGGTTGTCGATCAGGTTACCGTCGAGCGGGACGGCAATCATCGTGTCTTCGTCTACCTCAACGCGTTCCGATGGATTCCCACCATCCACCACAGGATCGACATATGTGATGAGGTCCACAGTCGTGGTGCCGGTTTGACCACCGTCCGCTTCGGTTGTGATGATCGTCATTTTGATCGGGTATTCACCCGCATAGTGGGTTGGCAGACCGCGCAATTCAACGCTGTTCCACTCGTTCTGGTCCAAAGACCAAGAGTTGACACCGTTCACGATGTCCACGGTCTCAAGCAGAGCGGGAATTTTATCACCGGATGGATTTGTTGGGTCCGTCACCCACATGGTGATGGTGTTGGGAATGTTTTCGAGGATCACACCGGTGATGGTTTCAGAGCCGTCCATATCCGTAATGGCAGGGGTGAAATTGAATTGCCAAACCCCTGGTTCAGGCTGGGAGGTGTCGATATCCAACTCGTTGCCTTGCGGCAGTACGGAAATCTCACCGGTGTTGTTCACCGGATCCACATCCACGTCGAATGTGGCATCGGTTGTTTGATCGTCAGTGGTCAGAGTGTTGGTGTCATCTGCCCCGACTGTGATCACAAGATCATTGCCAAAAAACGTTCCGGCCGAGGTAAAGGGATCCCCGTTGTCGCGATCGACGTCATAGTCTTCATACAGCGTCGGCGACAGCCTTAGCGCAGCGGCAAAGCTCGTCACGCCAGCATCCAATGTCAGCAATACCTGACCGGTCGTCGCATCATAAGTGGCGTTGGTCACCTTGTTCCATTCCGCTGCCGCGAGCGCGCTGGTTCCATCAGCGCTGGCAAAATGCGCTTCTGTCAGGGTGCCGGTCGTGCCGACCCAGTCTGACGGCACATTGTCGATGGTGATCTGCTTCAGTTGCTCAGACCCATCGAAATCTGGTGTCGACACAACGACGCGCACAAATGGCAATACCTGGCCAGCGCCTGAGCCATCTGCGGTGCTTTCCAGCAGGGTCAGGATTTCCGTGGCAGACAGAGACACATCGCTGTCCGTCGCAGTCTGGACAACAGATATTTCAGTCGGGCTGCCAGATGCGACCGTGGCTGGATCAATGACAAAGACGGCTGCTTCCAACTCAGTTTGGGCGATGGGCCGGATGGTGTTGACCAACTGGAACGTCGACGCGTTGGGGTTGTCCGCCGGGTTGATCTCTGTGTCGCCGGTCTGGGTTTCAGTCCAGCTGAAAGTCCCATCCACGGTCAGCTGCCCGCTGAAGAACTGGGGCACACGGATCTGCAAGGCTTCGTATGCGGCAGCCACATCGGCTTGGCTCGCCCCCAGAACCGGCGTGACCGAATAGCTCACCGAACTTGCATCAGACGCCGTCTGGGTAATCTGAACACTGCTGGCAACGGAGTTGTCCCCAACGCGCAACTCAAGCTGTCCGGGATTGCCAGGATCAAATTGTGTGCTGGCCGTCACCGTAGAAATCACGAGCTCCAGCCCTGTAATCGTCTCAGAACCGTCACTGTCCTGCAGGGCGAGGTCATTAATCTTCAGGTTCAGCTTTCGGATACCCGAAACATTCTCATTGGTCGTGATGTTGCCAACGGTGAAATCCAGCCCGTCAACCACGGCGTCGACGTCAATATCTACCGTGTCCTGCGCGGTGGCAGTGTCCGTGGGAAGACCGCTTGCCGTGTCCACGCTGGTGACTGTGCCCGTGAGATCACTGCCAAGGATGGTTTCGATGTCGCGGTCATCATCCGCCGAAGGTTCAAGGCTTAAACCACCAGTCCATGCCGTCACGCCCGGCTTCAATGTGATGGTAATGGTCGTCCCGGAAAGTGTCGCCGAACTGATATCTCCCTTTCCTTGCGCAAAAGCGGCAAGACTAGCGATATCGGCCGCATCCACCCAGCCGACTGGAACCATATCAAGTGTCACAGTGGTCAGCGCCTCGGATCCGTCCTGATCCGGGGTTGCCGCTTCGATTTTCAGCACAAAACTGGTGTCTTCATCCACCACAAAGGCATCACCCGAGGCGACCACTGTATCTGGCACGGTCTCCACCGAAAGATCCAGCGTCGGCTCGGCCACCGGAGTGACATCCAACTTGAAGCTTTCACTCACGCCGGCTGGACCACTTTCATTGGTGACAGCGGTGACAGTGTAGTCGATCGTGCCAGAGAAATGCTCGGGCAGCTCTTCCACACCGAGTTGGGCCAGCTCCGTGGCGTTCCCGGTCCATATGGCCGCCGGTCCGCTCAAAACAGTGCCGTCAGTTAGGCGCACGTCACCGTTGGTCGGCAGGCCGGTGAAGGCGACGCTTATGGGCGCGGCCAGGGTTTCGGAGCCGTCTTTATCCACAACCGCAACCGCGAGGTTCAGGGGAATGGGCTGGCCCAGATCTTCGATCACCTCGATGTCCTGGCCGGTAATGCGAACATCAGCCTCTGGATTGACAGTGATTGTGAAATCCCGGCTCTCGATCCCATCGGTGCCGTCAACATCTGTCTCACCGGCTTGGATCGCTTCATCCGTGGTGAAGGTGACAGTGCCTTCAATGTCAGTTGTTGTGGAAAAATCATCCGGCAGGCGGATCACCAGATCGGCGTAGCCAGCCGCGTCGAGGCCATCAAGGACAAAGGGCATCGGGCTGGGCACGGCAGAAAAGCTGGCCCCATTATCAGTTGAATATTCCGCGTTGGTGGGAAGGTTGCGCAATTCCACGCGGATGTTGGCCACCGCTTCCGAGCCATCATTGTCAGAGGCTTTCGCAGTCCAGGCATCGGCAACGCGGATGTCGAGCGGGGCAGATGAGGTTGAATCTTCATCTATGACGCCGGCGGGATCGTTTTCATCCACCGTAATCAGACCCGTTCCAGTAATCTCCAAGTCACCCTCAACGCTGAGGGTGATATCGAGCCGGGCGGTTCCAACGCCACCTTCGTCGGTAACCGCGCTAATATTGGCATAGACGCTGGTTGCCGGGTTGGCGGTTGAAAAATCGGCAGGCAGTTCCAGCACAAAGTTCTGATAAGCGGCCAAATCCCCCGTAAAAAGATATGTGCCGCTCGCCGCAGACCAGTTATTGCCGCCATCGGTCGAAATCTGGGCCCCGTTGGGAAGGCCATGCAAATTGGCCAAGACGAAGCTGACGCTTTCCGAGGAATCTTCATCGTTGGCAGAGGGCATGACATGAGCAGCCAGCGTGACCTGCACCGGGTCATCCGTTTCGGCCAATGCCACGGCGGCATCCGAAATCAAGATATCCCCTTCTGCGTTAATACGCACATCGATGTCGGCATCCCGGTCGCCTTGATCGGTGATGGCATCAAGGTTGGCCACCAAGTCTGGACCGGGATTTTCGGTTGAAAAGTCCTTTGGCAGGATAAGTACGACCTTCTCCGGATCAAAATTGTCACCAGGTCGCCAGATGATCGTCAGATCTTGCAGACTTCCATTGGCCGAAAAACTCCCCACGGGATTTCCGTTTCCATCTTCGGCCCGGGTTAAAGCGGGAAGCCCTGGAAGGATGAAATCCAATTCAACCAAGGTTTCCGTCGGATCGGTCACCGCAACGGAGATGAAGTCACTCAGCAGAAGTGTCAGCTCTGCGTCTGTTTCGGTGCTTTCGATATCTCCAGTAATGATGATGTCAGGGGTCGGAGAGATAATGACGGCCTGCAAGACCGAGCTGGTCCCTTCCGGCGTTGTGACCGTCGGCACAGTAATGAATGTGCCGGAGTAATTTCCGGGCAGATTGAGAGCGAGCGCGTTGGCCTCCGCAACGGTACCATCCCACCCTTGCCCATTCAGCGTGCCTACGGATGCAGTGGTTCCCGTCGGCAGGTCGATGAAATCAATGTGGACCGTTGCGGCAAAGCGCGGATCCGTAGGGTCTGCGGTTTCAGAGCCGTCATCATCGGTAATCGCAATGTCGAGGTTCAGATCGACTGTCACTCCCTGATCGGAGTCGGCCGCACCATCGTCTTCTTGGGCAGAAATGACCGTCGGAGCGTTGATCGTAATATCGGCCTCATAGCCGATCGTCACTTCGCGCGTGGCCGTGGCAGTGCCGTCGATCGCGGTGTCAGATGCCGGGTCCTGATCCTCGTCAGTTTGAACGTCGAGGGTGAAGGTCAATGGCAGGGTCGTTTCAACCGGGCCAAGATCGTTGCGGTTCTCCGTGGAAAAATCAGCCGGCAATGTGAAGGTGAGCGCATCATAGGCCGCGCGCACATCGCCGACACTTGTATTCGTCAGGGTGATCACAAGGGTTTGCGCGCCTGTCGCGTCCGGGCTCAGGCTGACTTGGGCGCCCGCGGGCAAGGTCAGGGCGAGCGCGGCTTCGCTCACCGTGCCGGGCATGCCTGCAACCGTCAGCGTCATCGAAGCAAATGCCTCTGACCCATCTATATCGATCGCCTCAGCTGCCAGCAGATCCGACGGCGTGATCAGAGTCGCAGCATCGGTTTCATCCGGAACCGTGTCAGGCAGCGTGTCATCGATGGCCACGTCGCCTTCGGGGGTTATGGTCAGGGACACAGGGATAGACTGGCCAGCCACATCTTCGGTTGACGTTGCCGCGAGTGTGCCTGTGATCGGCCCTGGTGGCGGACCGTCCGCACGGCTTTCGGTCGAAAAATCAGTGGGGAACACCAGTTCCAGCGCAGCATAGTCGCTTTGCTGGCCGGTAAAGGTGAAGGTGCCTCCATTTGCAGCGTCAAAGGTCACGCTTGCGGCGGGCACATTCAAGGCAGCCACACCGGCTGGCAGGTTTGCCAATGTCAGTGTGACCGAGGTGAAAGTCTCCAACGGCAGGTTGCCATCGGTATCCGAGATGGAGGCTGTCCAGGTGTCAGAGGGCCGGATCGTCAGCGGAGCGTCGGTTTCGGCATATACGGCATCCGGCGCAACAAGATCGATATCACCGGTTGGGGTGATTGTTATTATCTGATCGGTCTGATCCCGGCCTTCCGGGCTGATGACAGCGATTTCTGCAGTGACCTGGCCGGAATAGTCGCCGGGAAAGCCGAGGGTCAGGGCTTCGGCCTCGAAGGGGGTTCCTGTCCAACGGGTGCCCGTCAGAGTCCCGGTTGAAGCCGTCACGCCCGATGGCAGGCCAATGAAAGTGATTTCCACCGTGGCACTGTCTTCAGAGCCGTCGATATCCGTGATGGGCACGGTGATGCCCATATCGACGGTGACCCCATCGCCATCGATGCCGTCACCGTCCTCCAAGACATCCACGGTCGGGGGGGCGTTGACCTCTGCATCAAGCTCAAAGTCCAGCCTGATATCGAGCCGTGCCTGAGCAACACCCCGCTCATTTGTCGTTGCAGCAATCTGCATAAATAGCTGCGTGGCCGGGTTGGCCGTGGAGAAATCCTTCGGCAGTTCAACCACCAGAAGCTGATAGTCCGACAGTTGCCCGGAAAAGATATACGGGCCCGACTGATCGGTGAAATTGTTCCCGCCATCCGTTGATATTCTTGCCCCCGCTGGGAGAGCATTAAAGACGCCAACAACGTCCTGAACGCTTTCTGATTGGTCGTCATCCGTCGCGACGGGCGCCACATGAAGAGCAGGCGTAAACTGCACGACATCATCTGTTTCCGCCAATGCAAGAACAGCATCTGGCATCTCAATATCGCCTTCGGCGGCGATCTCGACGGGAATGACTTCGCTGCTAGAACCCTGATCTGTTCTGATCGTCAGACTGCCGGACAGGTTCTGAGCAGGGCTTTCAGTGGAGAAGTCCTTTGGCAAAATCAGACGCACTTGCCTGGGATCAACCGAGCTAGTCGCGGCGAGCCAATCATATGACAAATCTACCGTATTCGGACCGGAAGGCGTGAACGTTCCGATATCATTGCCATTCTGGTCAATAAGGCGCGTGCCGGCGGGAAGGCCTGGTATCGCGAAATCAAGCTCCTCAAGCACCTCGTCAGGGTCGGTGATGACCACATCGATAAAATCATCCAGCAGAAGGTTCAGGTCATCATCGGTTTCAGTTACCTTGATCAACGCATCGACGTCAGGGCCCGGGGGCAGAATATCTGGGGTTGGCGTGACGGTGATTTCTTGCAAGCGCGCAACACTGCCTTCGGGGCTGGTGACAGTGATCGCAGACAGGATTGAACCGGAGTAGTCGCCCGGCAGGTCCAGCGCCAGGGCGTTGGCCTCGGCCACGGTGCCGGTCCAGGTATTTCCTGTCAGCGCGCCTGCACTCGCGGCAGTGCCCGCAGGTAACCCAATGAAAACGATCTGCACCGAGGCTGCAAACCGCGGATCGGACGGATCCGCAGTTTCTGATCCATCGGCATCCGTGATCGCAATGTCAATTTCGAGATCGACTGTTACGCCCTGATCACTGGCAGGCACGCCATCGTCTTCTTGAGCAAACAGCCGGCTGGGCGCATCCAGATCGATATCTACCTCAAAATCGATATCGACCACGCGCGACACCGTGACGGTTCCATCGTTCGCCGTATCGACGAAAGGATTGAGGTCCTCATCTGACTGAATGGCGAGAGTCAGAGTCAGCGGCAAAGCCGTTTGGACCGGACCAAGATCGCTGCGGTTGGCCGTTGAGAAATCGGCGGCCAATGTGATTTGCAAAGCCTCATATGCAGCCCGCACATCCCCCACATCGCGCGCATGCAAGGTCACGGTCAACGTGGTGGAGCCGTTGGCTTGTTGCGCGAGGGTAGCCTGAGCCGCTGCGGGCAGGTTTTGCACCAGCGTGGCGAGCTGCGCAGTGCCTGGCAATCCATCGATGGTCAGCGTTGCGCGCGACAGCGCTTCGGAGCCGTCAATGTCCGTTGCTTCCGGCAAAAGCAGATCTGACGGGCGAAAGATGGTTGCCGCATCTGTTTCGTCGGGCACAGTGTCGGGCAGCGTATCGTCAATGCTCGCATCCCCTTCTTCAATGACAAGCGCCAACGTATCCAGCGTTGCCTGCTCGCGATTAACACCCGTAACGCTGTAGCTGATCGGCAGCGGACCTTCTGGAGCGTCAATCCGGCTGGTCGTGGAAAAGTCTTTGGGCAATGTGATCGTGAGTGCCTGAAACTCAGCCCAGGACCCGGTGAAATCCAATTCCAGCACGCCACCCGAAGCGTTCAATGTACCTTCAGTGGTTTGGGTGCCAATGGGCAAGCCACCCAAGACGACACTTACCGTGTCGATCAACCCAGGCGCAAAAACCCCACCTTCAAAGCGCACATCCAGATAGGCAGCAGGTGTCAGCCCGACAGTAACGTCCGTCTCGAGTAATAGAATTGGCGCGGTTTGAAAGAGCGTGAGGCCCTCCAGACCGCCCTCATCCGAGACCCCTCCGCCATATTCATTGTCGCGGCGCTCGATCCATTTGTAGTCTGTTGGCGGCAGAAGTGGGTTGTAAGGCAGGCCTATCAGGGGATCTCCTGAGGTTACTTGCTGCTCGTAACCACTCCCCGGCAGGGTAAACCCGGGATTATCTAAAAAAAATGCTGGGATATCAGGAATGTCATCCACGCGGTTGATACTGTCCGCAGGGGTTGCGATCCGTGCGATCTGCGCCAACGGCAAGCTGTAGCCATCAAACATCAGGATCATCGAGCGCTCTGCGCCACCGGCCAGAACGATCAGACTGCCATCATCCTGAACCAAGATGAGGTCCGGCCCCGCGCGCACAAGACGGTTGAGGCTGACATCGGGCGACATGGCGAGACTGGTGAGTGTGTCCGTCTCGATGATTGTGACAGCATCGGGATCCACTTCAAACCGATCGATCACATCCTGCGCTTCGACACTGAGGCGGCTGTCACTCGGTGCTGGCGCTTCGTCCTGGGCCAATTCCTGATCTCCATTTGCACTAAGACATGGACCACACAGAACTTTAGGCTGATTTAAGAATTATAACAAAGCGGTAAATTGCCCGATCCAAAAGGGCCTAGAATACTCTGTGTTTCCCATTTTCTTTGCGGGCGTCCGTTTGAAAAGGCGCTGCTTTTTCGCGTAGGTACACTGCTTTGAATGAAATCCTCAAACGCGCAGGAATCCGCTGATATGTGATGCCCTGCAGGATCATGGCCCGCAGGACATCAATTCGCATTTCTCAATGAACGGCGGCCATGAAGTAACAAATAGCAGTCACAAGAGAGAAAATGGTGCGCACATGATTTAGCCGGGTCCAACTCTTCAGATACACGAACCAGTAGCCCTGCCCTGCGTAAGATGTGTGATCCAGCGCATCGAGCTTTTGGTTCATTGGGACATTGCCGAAGGCTGTCACAACAAAGACACCCAGAAAGTAGCTGAGCGCCCCGGCACCCATCCAGTAAGCCACCGCGGCGGGCGCTGACGTGAGGGCTACAATGAGTAATGCGCCCGCCAGTGGCACAGACCCGAGCAGCAAAACCATAAACAGCGATCTGTAGACCACACGGTTGATGTGCTGCATGGCCTCTGCGCCTGCGGAGGCGGCCGAAGCCCCCAACGCACGCATCACGAAATCTGAAAACGTCAGAAAAACACCGGCCACCACCGCGGCCGTAAGGCCGGCCAGAAAAAGCACGGGATCTAATAGGTTTTCAAACATAGCTGAAACTCCGCTCTATGCTGTTAGTTCGAAATAGAAACGGCACGGCCAAGGTAGGACGCATCGCTGACCTGGCGGCTCAGAAAGGCTGCGATGTCTGCGCGCGGGATCTTCAACGTCAGTTTGCGCTCAGTTGCGGGAAAGTTCTCTTTGTAGGCGCCGTTTGCAGGTGCATCTGTGAAGGCACCCGGGCGGACAATGGTCCAATCCAGACCGCTGGCCCGAACCATTTCTTCCTGCAGTTCGTGATCCTCGAACACGGGCTTCAACAACATTCCGAACATGACGTGCTTCCACCAAAAGTTCAGGTTTGACCAGCTTTCGTGGGCGCCAAGCGTGGACTGGCAGACAAGGCGGCGTACGCCATGCGCCTGCATCGCGTTGATCACGTTCAAAGTGCCTTTTGACCGGACGATGCTTTTGCGGGACATGCCCGAACCCAGCGTAATCACGGCTGCATCATGGCCCTTAACGGCGCTGCGAACATCTGAGGCCTTGAGCGCATCGCCTACGAAATGGGTTAACTTGGGATCTTTGATTTCAAGTTTGGCGGGGGTGCGGGCGAAGGCCGTCACCGCGTGACCTGCTTTCAAAAGCTCTTCCACGGCCAGCTTTCCGACCGTGCCTGTTGCTCCAAATACAATGACTTTCATTTCTCATCTCCAGTGGTGTGTTGGCGCCATCACTTGACACCGTGTAAAGTTGACACGGTGTAAATAGGTGATACCTTGACGCCATGTCAAGAGATCAGATCAGCACCAAAACTAGAATCCTCGATACAACGTGGAAGCTATTGGAATCAGGCGATAAAAATATCCGAATGTCAGATATCGCCAAAGCGGTCGGCATCAGCCGGCAGGCCCTCTATCTGCATTTTCCGAATCGAGCTGACTTGCTGATCGCAACGGCGCGCCACTTGGATTCTGTGAAAAACATTGATGGGCGGCTTGAACGTAGCAGGGCTGCGCAATCTGGAATGGAGCGGCTAGAGGCCTTCATTGAGGTTTGGACGGGCTACATCCCAGAGATTCACGGCATGTCTGTTGCTCTGCGCGCAATGCGCGCCAGCGATGCAGAGGCCGCCAGCGCCTGGAACGACCGCATGGGTGCCGTACGCCACGGGTGCGCAGCGGCGGTGCAGGCGCTTGCCAAAGACGGAGATCTGAACGCTGATCTGTCCGAGAAAACGGCAACAGACCTGCTCTGGACGCTGCTCTCCGTAGAGAACTGGGAGCACTTTACCCAAGACTGCGGATGGCCGCAGTCGCGCTATGAAAACACGATGAAGACGCTTGCGAGAGCCGCGCTGGTGTCGTGATACAGGCGACCGCTGAACCCTAAAGCAGACTGGTGCGCGTTCGGCCTGAAAAGTGAAAAAGGGCTAATGGTTCAAAGAACATTAGCCCAGCTGCACCAATCTGGGCTGGCCCATCCAAGTGGTTGCCGAGCGCCGCAAACAGCCGCGCAAACGAAGCTACAACAGGCCTAGCTTACGCATCACTTTTTGGCCGGTGGGATGCAATACAGGGGGTGTATACTTCTGCATTGTCCTCAATCGGTCAGCCCCTTTTGTCACCTGGTCCCCTGTACCAGGGCGCACACGGAACAGCGTGCTATGGGCCACGTGGCTATCGGTCCAAGTGGCCGTGTAATAATACAAAGCGATCGACATTCTCGGCTGTCCATCTGGATGGTTCACCGGTTCAGGATTACCATGCATGCTGGTTGAAGACGTGGTGAAACAACACATCCGGTTCATGATCGGCGGATAGCTTGCCACTTTCTCCTTCATGTCATCAGTCCAAATCTCAAAAGATCCACCGTACTCGGCTTTCCAATCCGGATTGAGATAGATGAGAACATTCAGGCGCCTTTCCAAATTCATCTGTTTATGATGATTGAAGTCAGCGTGGATTCCCAAGAAGCCACCGTTGCTCGTTCGATGGATACCGCCACCTTTGTAATAGGGATCTGCGATAAGCCCTTTAATTCCGGTCATTTCTTCCAAAAACCGAATAAAGGATTGGGAGTTGAGTGCCCCAAATACAAGACGCGAATACTCAGGCAAAATATCAGGGTTGTAGGATGTCTTCAAATGCTCCTGCGCAGAGCTATGCTCTGGCGCTTTTTCATCCACCTTCACAGCTTCTAGATACAATTTTTCAATAACTTCTGCAGGAAGAAAATCATCTATTCCAATATAATGGTACGGCTTTCCTTCCTGATACTTTTCAGCATAAACTTTGCCTAACTCAGCGGCTTCTTTAGGTGGAATGTAAAGTGTCTGAGTATCAATCGGATATGCAGTTTTTGTTTCCAGAGACATTTTTATGACCAAGAGTTAAAAGGTTTCGCTTCGACCGAGCATTCGTACTTTCAGCCTGGAGGCGTGTCCAGTTTGAGTCCTCGACGTGGAGCAAAAAAGGGGCGTTGTTGTCGCGCTTCAACGAGGCGTGACAAGCGGAGCTGCTCATTGTCCAAAGCTCTCCTACCAAAATCTGCGTGCGCTTGGGAACTTTTTTTAACCCCTGAGGCATAAGCATAATTCGCCAGCATATTTGCCGATCACCAAAATATCTACAAGCTTGTGTTTTTTCTATATAAATTGTCACGAAGACAACTTATAAGGCCTACCTTTGATGAAAGCTTGATCTGAAATAAGCAACCGTAAGTGCACATCGATACCAAGCACCCGCACGCGATTGCCAACCCCTACCGGATTGCAAAGGTAACCGGCCAATCAGGGGCCAATTGAACCAAACAAGTGGAACATCTCAAGATTGCGTGCATCCGGATCGGGAAAGCACCTGTGGCCTTCGGCAGACAACCGGATACACTGCACCTCACTGCAAGGGCACTATCGGGATGCATTCTCATGCCTGAGCGGTTTTCAGACCTCTGTTTTGGCACCCGCGCCAGGCATCAGATTTCAGCAACAGCGACCGCATCCGTCTCATTCTGTGGTCCTCAACCACGTCGGAGTACAACTACCGTGAGTAAAATCGGGCTAATCGGGCTGGGCACAATGGGTGCGATGCTATCGCTGAACATTGCAGAGCATGGATTTTCAATCGCAGTCTATAACCGCACGGGTGCCAAAACGCGCGCCTTCTTTGACAACGCCGGGCCGCTTGCGCCGCAAATCACGCCAACGGGCTCTTTAGAAGAGTTTGTCGCTGCGCTGGAGGTGCCGCGAAAGATCATCTTGATGGTCCCAGCGGGAGCACCAGTAGATGAGCAGATTGCTGCATTGAAGCCTCTGTTGTCGCCTGAGGATCTGATTATCGACGCCGGAAACGCGAATTTTCACGAAACAAATCGCCGCTCCGCAGAGGCCGAAGGCTATCAGTTCATGGGGATCGGTGTCTCTGGCGGCGAAGAAGGGGCACGGTTTGGCCCGGCCATTATGGGCGGTGGGCCTGAGGCCGCCTGGAAACGCGTCGCGCCGATACTGGAAGCGATCGCTGCGACATATGGCGAAACGCCGTGCGCCGCTTGGTTTGGTCCGGCAGGGGCAGGGCATTTCGTCAAGACCGTGCATAACGGCATTGAATACGCAGACATGCAGCTGATCGCCGAGGTCTACGGCATGATGCGAGATGGGATGGGGATGCGCGCTGCAGACTGCGCACCCGTGTTCGAGCGGTGGAATGAAGGGCCGCTAGAGAGCTACCTGATCGACATTTCCGCCCGTGTTGCGGCCGCCAGCGATCCCGACACCCAGAAACCAATGCTCGACATCATCCTTGATCGTGCGGGCCAGAAGGGCACCGGGCGTTGGACCGCCATTGAGGCGCAGCAACTCGGCACACCCATTCCAGTGATCGAAGCGGCCGTCGCGGCGCGCAACATGTCCGCGATGCTGGATGACAGACGCAAAGGCGAAGCGATTTTCGGAGCGGGACCGCAGGCCCTCCCTGCTGATGCGCTGACATTGGAAGATTTGGAAGCCGCGCTGACCGCGGGCAAAATCATGTGTTATGCGCAGGGTTTTACGCTTCTTGCGCGCGCCGGGGCCGAGTATGGCTGGGATATTCCCCTTGATACAGTGGCTCAGACCTGGCGGGCAGGATGCATCATCCGATCATCGATGTTAAACGATATGGCACAGGCGCTCTCCGACCATCCCAACCAGAGCTTGCTGTATTCCCCGGGATTTTCTGAACGCATCAAGTCAACAGAACCCGCTTTGCGCAAAGTCACATTGACGGCCATTCAAAACGGCATTGCCGTCCCGGCATTGTCGGGTGCCTTGGCATGGTTTGATACCATGCGAACGGCGCGTGGGCCCGCGAACATGCTGCAGGGTCAAAGAGACTTCTTTGGCGCACACGGGTTCGAACGGACAGACCGCGACGGCGGTGATTATCACGGACCCTGGGCGCGGTTCTGGGAGTGAGATCGCCTGCCAGGGGGGTGGCCTGATTGCTGCGCCCTGACAGCGTCTATCACAATCTCGGTTCGGGTGCTTTTGTGTTTCAAACTGATCTGCTGGATCATACTTGGACTGCGCCACAAGTACGATCAGCAGCAGCAACGGATCTGGCAAACAATCGATGACGCAATCAGCCAGATTGATCGAATAGAAACGCCGGACGATGGGACAGAACCAAACGATCGACACTCTCACATCGGATGGTCATTCATCACGGCTGGCACAAAATCTGAACCGGTTCGATACAGCAGGCTATGCGCAGCAATCACGCGTTCCCTTTGAAACCCTGCCTTCTCGCCGTGTCTAACGCTTCTACTCAAACCTGCTTCACTTACGAGGCAGCTACGGTACGAGAGTTTCACCTCTCGCGCTGTTGAACTTTCGAACGCAGCCATGGTGAAGCAGGCGATTTTCTAAGGCCGAAGGCACTGGTCTACAGGTAAAGCACATGCGTCTGAACGGACTGCATCGAAGGCTTTGGGTCTATCTGCATGAAATGAAAATTTTCGTGGGGAACTTCGATTTGCCTATCACTCTGATCCTGACACAAGAATGAGCGATTGTTTGGTGCCGCTGAAGGGACTCGAACCCCCGACCCCATCATTACGAATGACGTGCTCTACCAGCTGAGCTACAGCGGCTAACCAAGTAACGCTAGGGGCTGGTCCCGAAGCGTTCGAGCGGGCTGATACAACGGGTTGCAGCGAATTGATAGACCCAAAATGCCTGTCAGTTTGCTTTCATGCTTTCCGCCGGAGCGCTTGTATCATTGGCGACATCCGTGGCGCTGCTGCCATCGGGACCTGTCTCATCGACGTCCATCAGCGCATCATCAATCGCAATTTCCTCGGCCTCCTCAAAGAGGACGACATCGTGGCCCTTCTCTTCTGCGAGCGGCCCAACGATCAAGGGCAGCATCTGGGCGGCACTGGCGGGCACAATCTCCCCCTCCGCCGGACGCTTCCACGACAGCGTATCAAGGCTGTTGCAGCTTTCGCAGACCGGCGACCACACCGCATGCATGTGGCCACAGACATCGCAAATCCATTGCGCATCACGCGGCGCAGACAGCGCCTTTGTCAGCCAGGCCCGCACGATCTGATCTTCGGCGCCTTCCCCGCGCTCGATGGCAGCCATGATCGTCAGGGATCGCACCGTGGGGTCTGTTTCATAGAGATCGCCCAAGGCGCGACGGGCGGCGGGAAAGTCCTCCGCTGCGATGTGCAACTCTGCGAGCAACATCTTCGTTTCCGGGTGATCCGGCTTGGCCGCCGTGAGAAGATTGAACCGCTTGATCCGCGCGGCTGGTGTTTCGTCCGGCACGATCTCTGCGAAAGCTGCGGCCAGATCGGGGTGGGGCTCGGCGTCCCAGGCCACCTTGATCACCCGGCTGGCCTTGCGCAGTGCCCCTTGCGCAATATGCGCACGGGCTGCCATCGCTGCCGCTGGCACCAACTGGGGCGACATCCGGTTGGCGTCAATCGCCAAGCGGTGCGCCGCATCGCCTTCCTTTTCGAGGGCCTCCGCCAGTGCCAAAACCGCATCCCGGCGCCGATGCAGATCCCGGGGCAATGTGCCCGCGCGCAGCTTTGCGCCCAGTGTTTTACGGGCGCCCGTCCAGTCGTCAGCCCCAGCCTGCAATTGCAGCAGGGCATTGGACAGCTCTTCATGCTTGGGCTTCAGAACAAAGGCCTTTTCTGCCAGTTTCAGGGCTGTTTCCGTATCACCCTCGGCCAGCTTCTGGTTCAGCAAGCCGCGAATCCCAACAAAACGGGTGCGCTCATCGCCCAGCAGTTTCTTGTAGGTTTCGGTAGCGCGGTCTGTGTCCCCGGACATCTCAGCCGCCTGCGCAGTCAGCAGGTTGGTGAGCTCGGGCCGTTTGAGATATTTCTCGGCCTTGGCGGCTTTCTGGATCGCCACACGGCCCTCCCCAGACGCAAGGGCCATCATTCCCTCAGCCAGTGCCGTGAATCCCTTGCGCTCCCGGTTGCGGTCAAAGTAGCGCGAGATTGCCGTGTCATCCCCATTCAGGAACCGCACCGTAGCCACCAGCAAACCGGCGAGCTTGAACGCACCCCAGACCAAGCCCAGACCAACCAGCGCCGCAAGCACAGCCTGCAAGGGGCCAAGGTTGAATTCCGTCACACCAGAGATGGCGATCGTGATCCCGGGGCCGTTCTCCATGAGCAGGCCAACGCCGTAGGTGAGCGCCCCGACAATCAGCACGAACAAAAGGATTTTCAGCATCGACCAAAGCATGGGTTTATCCTCAGTTCGTATTCAGGCTGTCTGCCAGCGCCGCAGCGGCCGCCAGCGCAGAGTTGCGTTTCTCAACCAAAGCGACCCAATCGGCCAGAACAGCCTTGGCGCTGTCGGGCAAGGTGCCTGCAGTTTCCACAGCGGCCGTCAGATCGCCAGCGGATACGGCCGCCTCAATGCGGCTCAGAACCGCGTCAGGATCGTCACCCTCTTTGGGCACGAGGCTGCGCATCCCCAGTTGGGTGCGGAGAAAGGCGCTGATCCGGCTTTCAGCCCCGGACGTTTCTGCGGATCGCAAAGCATTGGACAAGGCCTCGCGGGCCAGTGGGGGGAACGCTTCCTCAAGGTTCGCCTGCGTGGGCACGCCACTTTCTGCAAGATCAGGCAGCGGCGCCGGTACATCCGGCAACTGCGCGAGTGCATCCGCAAAGGGCGCACCGTTCTCGAGCGCGATTTGCAACTGCGACAAGGCGACCGCGCGCTGTGCTGCTGCTTCAGCCGCTTGGGCGGCGGCTTCCCGCGCCGCGCGCTCTTCTTCTAGGCGTTGATTGGCCTCCAGCGCCTCGACAATGGCAGCGCTGCCCGCGCCCAGCTGGGATTGCACATCCGCTGACAGGGCCTCGAAGCGGGCGCGGGTTTCGTCGCGCAGGGCGGCAACTTCATCCTTGTAGGCTTGCACCGCGCCCGAAATCGCAGCGTCCGCTGCGCCCAAGTCCACCGTCGGTATCTCTACCTCTGCAAGACGGGCTGTCACATCAGCGGCAAATGCTTCCATCCGCGCATTCAAATCGTCACGCGTGGCCGAGATGCCCGCGCGGGCCTCCTCCAAAGCGGCAAGACCAGCCTGCAGTTCCGCGGCCAGACGCTCTACATTTGCCAATTGCTGACGATCAGATGCCGGGCCCGATGACGCGCCACCAGCCGGCATTTCTGCAACTTGGGCCGCCAGTTCATTGAGCTGCTCTGATTGCGCCGTAACACTCGCCGACAGCGCCGCCACCGTCTCCTTAGAGGTGCCATCCATCGTCACCTGCGCTACGGCAAATCCAACCGCAACTGCGATTGCGCCGCCGATCAGGCCGCCTTTCAACCCCTCTTGCCGCACGACCACCTCCTTGCGGGGCGGCGCTGTGGGCTCTGAGGTCACCTCTGAAGTCGGCTCGGCGGCCGCCTCGGTGTCCAACTCTGTGTCCGGGTCGGTGTCTGGCTCTGTCTCTGGCTCGGAGACAGCCTCAGGGTCTAACTCAGGATCCGCCTCGGCACTCGGCTCAGAGTCGAGCTCAGGGTCAAACTCTGTGTCGGGCTCAGGGTCGGACACAGGGGACGGGTCTTCCTCAGGTTCGGGCGCCATTTCATCCGCCTCATCGAGGGGCGTATCGCTGTCCTCTTCGGGCGAAGCGGCTTCGCTTGCGCCACTCTCATCACCGGTGGTCTCAGGCGAAGCAGCGGCGGGGTCTGACGCCTTTTCAGGCGCCGCGCCATTCTCCTTGGTCTGCGGTGTATCAGCGGCATACGCCCCCAGCGACGCAATTTCCTCCAGCGCAGGATCCTCAGGTCGCACGCGCGGCTTGGGCTCAGAGGGCTTTTGTTCCTCTGCCTCGCCTGCATCGTCTCTGGCGTCGTCACGCTCGTTATTCACCACCGAACATACCTCGAATCTATTACCTGGGCAGGCCTCTAAGTGTCAGCCTAGCTTGTCGGATACGCACCCTCAACCTCGGGACGTTGCGGCAATGCGGCATGACACTGCGTCGAGCATGGCCGAACCATCCGCTTGGCTGGCAATTTCAACCGATCGCAGCGCTGGGCCCTGCCAGCTATCAGCACTGGCCTGGCTAATGAAAATTGCCTCAAGCGGCGCGGTGGCATCGGCGCAAGCCCGCCCAAGCAGCGCAGCACTTCGCGGCGAATAAATCGGCAGAACCACTGCAGAACGAGCCCTCAAGACCTCTCTGGCCTCTGCGGATAATGGCACTTCTTTCTGGCGGTAAACAACTGTTTCGATTACCTTAAACCCGGCATCTGACAGGTCTTTGACCAACGTACCCCGAACATGCTCCCCCCGTAGCCACAGGATGGGGCAAGGCGCTTCCTTTTCCGTGATCAGCCGGGTGAGATCCGCAGAGGTGCCCCCAGCGGAAACAGCCTCGAGCCCAAGAGCACGAGCAGCCTGTGCTGTAGCGTCGCCCACGCAATAGGCCCGTTGACCCTGCGCCAAACCCGCACTCTGCAACGCAGCGACAGCATGTGCGGAAGACAGGACGAGGACAGTAGATGTGTCAATCTGAGTTGACATATTTAAGTGCTCAATCTCAAGAATTGGGGAAATCACGACACGGCATTCCGCCGAAAGCGATTCCAGAGCACGCGCCACGGAGTGGGACGCCGCCAGTGGCCGCGTCAGAAGGACGACCGGTACAGGGCGAGATGTTTCCTCCATATCCTGCATGGTGGGGCACGTCCTTGAGCAAGCTACCGCTCCAATCTAGGCATCCGATCCCAAAAGCACCAGCCTTGCCCTGCGCGGTTTCGCGAACCAAGAGCCGTGCGAGAACTGCCGCGATCGCCCGAAAGAATCAGCCCTACGGTATCGATCGATCGCAGGAGTTCGCAGGCGCAGACAGGGCCTGATTTTCGGGCCTCAGCCTGCATTTTTGCAATGAATTAACCCTTTTCTACAGGGGTTAACCAAGACCTGTAATCCTTCTGTATAGTGGCCACACACTAGCCCAACAGATACCCTTTTCCCGAGTGCCAACCGGTTCCCGAGCTGGCTGAAATGGGACAAGTGCCAGATGCCTGGATCCGCGTATTTTCTGTTGAACGGAACCGATGCCGGCCTGTTTGGCTCATCCATAAGCTCAGCGGGAAATTTTGATGCCGCGAGTTCCGGCATCTCAGAGTTTATCCTTGGATCTGCGGGGGACGGCTCTGTCGGAGCAACGATCCTTACCGGTTTTGACAGCGGGGTCGGGACAGGCATCCTCGCCGATGGATCCAACTTGGCGCGGATCACATTTGAGACGTCTGTTTCTGGGGATCAAGCCGGTTTTGAGGTGATCGGCGGCGTAGACGTCAATGGTGACAGCATCGACGATGTGGCCCTGCTGAGCGACAGCGCCCTCTACGTGATTTATGGCAGCGTCACTGCCCTGAACAGCAATCTCACCGAGGCCGATCTGACGGGCACGGTTGGTCTTGTGGTCAGCCTGAGCGATATCACTGCCGATGCCGCCCTGCAGGCCGCAGACTTGGACAATGATGGTACCTTTGAACTGCTCGTCGGCCTGCCGGATTTCGGAGCCGATGCGCTCACGGCAGGGCAGGGGCGTGTCACGGTGGTGGACATCTCCACGGGCACGGCAACGACATCAACCACCGACGGCCTCACCGCTCTGGACGCGCTCGGGGCAGAGATTTGTGGCCTGCCCGACATCAACAACGATGGGAATTGGGATGTAATCCTCGGCGCGCCCGGTGTTGACGGCGCAGCCAGCGCCGAAGGCGCGGCGTATGTTGTCTTTGGTCAGAACGCGACCAATCCGCTGGCATCACTTGACCTTTCCACATTGGACGGCACCAACGGCTTCACGCTGACCGGCATCGAAGCAACGGATCAGGCCGGCACATTCGTCGCCGCGGCGGGCGACCTCAATGGCGATAGCATCGCGGATCTGCTTGTCAGCGCCCCGCAGCATGACGCCGGCGCGGCAAATTCCGGTGAGGTCTATGTCGTCTACGGTAAATCCGCGGGCAGCTTTCCCGCCAGTATTGATCTCGGCAACCTTGGCGCAGATGGCCTCACGATCAGTGGGGGCTTGGCAGGCGGGCGCGCCGGGTTGGTGGCAACAACGCTGGGCGATGTCACCGGCGATGATCAGGATGATCTGCTGATCCTCGGCACTGACGGCGCAGGCGACGCAGAGGGGTATTTGATTTTTGGCGGCAGCCTGAGCAGCGGCACGCTCGATCTGGGCACCCTGACACCGAGCGCGGGCTACAGGCTGACCGGCCTCGGCCTTGGCTTGCAGGGCGATGACCCAACTGGGGCCAGCATCGGCGATGTAAATAATGACGGGATCAATGACTTTGCGCTGAGCGCGCCCAGCGCCGGGGCCGCGGATAACGGGGCCGTTGTCGGACTTTTGGGCGGCCTCGAAAACCTCAAGGCATTGGATGGCAATGGCGATGGCGTCATTGACCTTGCAGCGCTGACAGGTGGCACACCGCCTGCCATCACCTTCGTGGAGACCACCGCAAACATCAGCTATTCCGGCAGTTTTACCGGCACCATTGATCTGCGGCAAAACGAGACGACCGCCTCTGATGATTTCTCTATCACCGATACCATAGATCCAAGCGCAAGCTTCGATACCAAACTCGCAGGCACGCCAGAGGGAACAGGCAGTTTTGGGCGCATCGATATCAGCGAGAACGGCAGTCAGGATCGATGGATTTACACTCTGACAGCCGCAGCGGGCCTCGCCTATCTCGGCAATGGCGAAACATTTGACGATGTTATCCTCGTTACGGCCAGCAACGGAAAGCAGCGGGAGATCACCGTTACCATCACGGGCGAAGATGACGCCGCACAGGCCACGCTCAGCCCGCATCTGACCGAACCACTGACCGAGGATTTCGCCTCCTACTCAGGTGATTTTTCCCTTGTAGACGTCGATCAGAACGACAATCCGAACCTCGCCGGAGCCACCTTGCAAAGCACCCATGGCCGGATTGAGATCAGCGCCGATGGTGCCAGCTTCACTTTCTTCCTCGAAGCGGACCTCTCCAATCT